>ERZ1023255.10-NODE-10-length-116695-cov-17.743707_pt1 | contig 116695 bp, 109 predicted proteins | sample MGYA00380459_ERZ1023255 | MGnify/ENA primary metagenome ERZ1023255 (study PRJEB33173, sample SAMEA4830368) | metagenome | study: EMG produced TPA metagenomics assembly of the PRJEB25223 data set... | reverse complement strand
CCTCTGCTACTTTACTTTCGGCTTGGGACTTAGCTTGATCTACTTCATCTGCGATACCATTGCCATCGGCATCATTTACCTCTGGTATAGAAATAATTGGTAATTTATCTAATCGGTTTTGGAATGGTGTTTTTTTATCATCAGGTAACAAATTAACTTTATCTTGAGCTTCAGCTTTTTTATCATTAGCGCTATTTACTAATTCAATTAATGCATTTTTCTCATCATTAATAAATATCCCATCTAACAGCGCTGTTAATAACATATTTGAGGCATTTCTATTTTTCTCTTCCGCTTCACTAACAAGATTCTCTACATCTTGTAATAAGTTCTTAACTTACGATTTTCGACTTAATGCATTATTAATGTTTGCTGTTGCGCTATCTACGACGTCTTGCGGTGTATTCGCATTCCCTACTGTATTCTCACCAACTTCAAGTGCCGATATAATCGCTTGATCTTCTTCTTTACTATTATCAAATGGTCCTTGTGCTTTTGCGTTGTTAATGGCATTTTGCAATTCTGTCATATTTGCTCTTCTAACTAAGGAGTTAATACCATGATCTAAACGATCTGTAGCTGAAATTATATCTGGTATATTATTCATTTCTGGATCATAACTATCTTTTATAACTATGGATGCGTAGTTCAATTCATTTTTTAAATGGTTAAAACTGGATGGAATATATAGGTTTTCATCAAGTAATTTGCTAGTTTCAACTAAACTAATTAATTGATCCAATTTTTCTTTTTTCTCTATGAATATTTTATCAATAACTACTTCATTACCATCTAAGTCTGCAGATCCTACAATCTTTCCTGAACTATTTAAATCTTGAGCAAAAACATTACCATTATATGCGACATTAATTCTAACAAAGTTAATATCACTATTTGCTTTTTTTATCGCACGTCTAATCTCTTCTTTCTCATTTTCACTTATAGCCCAAGTATTATTAACCCCAACTTTTTCAAATGGCGGTTTTATTTTGAAACCGTAATCAATATTAGAATTAGTTACCATTGAAGTGCTGTCATCATTAGAAAATACAAAATTTTTATTATCGCCAAAATTTATAATCCCTCTATCAAAGGCCTTATGATCACTTAAAATGATATTATTGCCACTTATAATCATTTCACGTCTTCTACCTAAGTTCATTGTTCCTGGTTTAGGTGTAATGTTACCTTTCTTAGCTTCTTCTAGCCATTTATAAACATCATCTCCGAAAATAGGACTATCTAAATCTTGTATACTAAAGTTTTGTCGTTGTTCTTCAGTAAAATTAAAGTTAGCAATTAACCAAAGCATGGTCGCTTTTTTGCGCGCTCTGGATTCATTATCGCCATATACACCATTAGTCATCCATGTTCTTTCTTGTTTAGATAATCCTCCAATTACTGGATACCATTTATATGTCATTGTTCCATCAGTAGAGACATCTGTATTAACATTATTAGCAGTTCTATTATAAGTATCATTTGCAATATTAGGGTTATTTGTTGGATTCACAGCATTTCTTTTTCTTCTTACTTTTTGACGATTTTCATTTTGGTTTGTTATCATTTTATTTTCATCGCTAATTGAATCCACTTTTAAATTATCTTGCTTTGTATCTTCTTTATTAATTACCTCAGTACCCTGTTGGTTTGTATTCTCTTTTACGACAAGTTCGTTAATATGATTGTTATCTTTGTTACTTTGAGTAGTTTGATTTTTCTTGCTATTATGTTCAATTTGATTTTGTGATTCCTCTTCAGTCATTTGATTATTTAATTGTTGATTTCTTCCGTTATCTTTGTTCACACTTATAGTACTTTTTAAATTATTTTCCTCATATCCGGGCGCTATTGTTGACGTTTCGGATGATAGTGGTACCTCTTTATTTATTTCTTTTGTGTCTTTAGAATTACTACTTTGATTGTAGTCTAAATCATTCACTACATTACTTTCTTTCTCTTGTACTACTGCATTATTGTTATCCAATTTTTCTTTATTACTATGTATTTTATTTTCAATTAGTTCCGAAGTATTATTATCAACTTCTGCTGCATAACTTATTGATCCGGTATTCATAAAAATAACTGATCCAATAATAATTGACGCTGCACCTATATGGTACTTTCTGATAGAATATCTTTGTTTTTCATTAAATAAAGAATTTGCTTTTTTCATTCTTATATTTAATCCTCCTTCTTCAAATTGAAATTTATTTTTTATTTTTATTTCTTTATTAATCAAAAGATACCATATGCTTCTATCCTTGGATTCAAATCTAAAAATCAGAGTAAAATAATGATATTTCTAAGCAAAAATTCTTTTCAAAAGTACGTCAAAGCGGGGATTTAGTTGAGCACTTTATATTATTAAGTTATTTTTTATTTGAATAGGTTTTAATAATTGACCATAATATAAATTAGATGTAATATTTTTAATATAATATATGCTTTTACCGCTGAAATTAATTTGCGGATTCCATTTCACTATAAAAATGTCAGGGGGAGCATAGTGAATTTCAACCTAGTTATTTATAAACAACATGACAAACTTAACTATCTAAATACACCTAACTTTGCGAATATATATTTAGTCATAGCAGGTAAAATTTCCTTTCAAAAATTGACTGCTACATATACTTTCCAACAAGGTGAATTTTTCATAGTTTATGACTTCGAAGAAAATTTAATAATTAGTAAGCAAGCCACAATTGCTTGTATTTCTGTAAACAACATAACTTATCATCGCTTTTCATTAGTTTATAGAGACGGAACTTCAGACAACTATCCGCCGCCAAAAGTGATAACTGAAACCTATATTGAGACATTAAAAGCGATTTTAGAGAGAGATTTTTTTAATGCAGATATTGGAGTTATAAAACTTATTAATTACCTTAATCATTCAAAAGATAATTTGTATGTAAATATGTCCTATTCAAACAAATTAATTAAAAGCGTAGTCGAATATATCAATAAAAATTATAAAGAACCTTTAACTTTATCTTACATTTCAAAGAAATTTTATGTTAACAGTAGTTATCTTTCACGTGAATTTTCAAAGAAAATGAATATTTCTTTATTAAAATATATTAAAAAGGTGAAGATTTACAATTTGTCTAGGGAACTTTTATTACATGGTAATTGGGAATCTACTTGGAGAGAATATGGTTTTCGTTCTTACAATACTTATTTACGCGATTTTAAAAATATAATGCACATGTCGCCCAAAGAATTTATCAATCAACCTCCTACTAACCAAGTGAATGAATCAATTGAGCAGCATGAGTTGTATAAATACTTACAGCAGATACTCGATTTAATAAAAAGTGACTGAATTTAAAGTACACTTTATATACAAAAAACACCAAGTCAGTTTTAACTTAAACCGACTTGGTGTTTGAATTTATATACTTAATCTTTAGTATTTATATTTGTTCTCTTCATCTGATTTTGTATACTCGTCTTTTATAGCATCTTTTTCATTTTCTTTTTGTTCTTCTGACAAAACAAATGAATTATTGTGTTCGTTAACTTGTGAACCATCTTTAATATATGGATTTATGTCCTCATCATTATCTTTACTATAAACAGGTCCTTTGGGCTTTCTCACTAATAACATGATACCAGCAACAATCCATAGTACGGCATTAATCCAATTACCTAATAAAGAAATCACACCTGCAATAATTAGTAAAACGCCTGCTATTTTCGCTTTTTTACCAATTAAAAATGCTGCGACCAATGCAATAATTAAGATTATAATACCTATTACTAAGCCTGTAGTTACAAGTCCGCTTAAGGTACTAAAAAATGCATTAGCCTCATCATGTGTAATGCTAGCATCTTCTTGCCTCATTTGATTAATAAATGCATCTTTGGCCTCACCATTTCCTAACATCGGTATTATAACAGCCAATATTACTACAGCAATTAATTGTAGCGCAATACCAATCCACGTTAGTACGCGTTCAGTTGTTCTTTTCATAACAATGTTCCTCCTATTTATAAAATTAAATTTATTAAAACAATAATCTTTACCAACATAATATAAAAAATACTTAATTACAATGTTAATTGTACTAATTGTGAATATTTAAGTCTATATTTTATAAGTATTAGCAATTTCAAAATTATAGTTATTCAAATTTCATTCTTACTATTGTTAGGAAAAAATTAAGAGAATAATCCAGAAAATCTGCTTGCTTAAAGTGATTTAATTTTATTGATTAATTTTCGCTAAGAATGCTATATAAAAAACGGCCCGAAACATCTCTGTATGTCTTGGGCCATTATTTTGTAATTTATTTGTGTTCTCTAAAAGCATTATCAATATGTGTAAGTTGATCTACGAAATGATGAACTTCTTCGGCCGTAAATTTGTTTCCAAGGCGATCTTTCACTGCTTCTGTCATAACAGCTGTTGCTTTCTTCAAAAATACTTCACCTTCATCACTCAATTTAATGAGTTTTATACGTTTATTATCTGAATGTGCACGTTGTACATAGCCCATTTCTTCTAATTTCGCTATGCGCTTTGATGCAGCCGTTTTAAAAATATTTTGTAAACGAGCCAATTCGTTAATTGTTACTTTGCCTTCAGTTTCTATAATTCTCATTGCCTCAATTTGTTCTCTTGAAAGCAAATTACTTAACCCAGTCTCTTTAACGATATCTACAATCTCTTTATTTAAATGCAACATTACTATTTGAAATTTAATAATCGCTTCTTCAATTGTCTTATCTACGTTTTCCAAATAAGCCACCTCCGAATAACACTTATTTAAACTCTATTGAGAATGGTACTCTTTGTCTTTTGTTAAACCATAATATTACTATATATTGTAAAATCATCATTACTACAATAATACCAATGAGTAAGGCTACAACAAAACCAAAATTAAAATGTCCAGCATGAGTAAAGATTGCCTCTCTATAACCTTGTATTGCGTAAGACATTGGTGAGAATGGGTGAATCCATCTAAAGAATTGTGCAGATAATTCTATTGGGAACATACCCTCACTTGAACTTAATTGTAGTATCAGTAAGACCATTGATATAAATAGTCCGATTCTATCAAGTAATAAACTTAGGAACGTTGTAATGGTAATTGCTGCGATAGCCCATAATAGTCCTACTAAGATAAATTTACCAATGTCATCGATAGACATGTTAAGTGCAAAGATTGCCCAACTACTCATTAGTAATGCTGATATTGTACCTTGTACGAGATACAATAATAGTTTGCCAAATGCTTGTTTGATTGATGTCATCTCTTTACTTAATACTTTTCTCAAAGGATAAATTGCACTAAATGAAACTGCGCCTACAAATAAACTAACACTTGCCATATATGGGACAATTGTCTCACCATATTTATCAGCTTCTGTAGCGTTATTTTCATTCACTTTCGTCACATTATTTAGAGCTTTTTCGTTATCCCCTTCGAATGCGACGCCCTCTTGTTGAGAAACTGATTGGTCAATTTTTTCTTTTAATTGATTATTATTCTGTTGTAATTGAGTTAAACCATCTGTAACTTGTTGGTTTCCAGAAATCAATTGTTGCGCAGGCTGTCCTACCGCGGGTTCCAACTGTTTCAAACCATCTGTAACTTGTTGATTTCCATCAATAAGTTGAGATTCAGCGTCTGACATTTCGCCTAAAGCTTCAGAAGTATCTTGGAAGCCAGATTTTGATTTTTTAGCACTATCAAATAGTTGGTCTAAATAATTAGAACGAATGTTGTCTTTGATTGAGTCTGTTACTGTATTAATTGCTTTTTGAGCTGATTGACTACCAGTGTAACTTGAACCTGGATTCACTTGTGTTTCTAAATTTATTTTTTTAGGGTTTTCGTCTAATAATGTAGTTGCGTTACTTGAAGCATCTTTAGGAATAATGATTGTACCAACACTTTTACCTCTTTCAAGTTGGTCATAGGCTTCTTTTTTAGAAACTTCTTGGAAATCAAACTTATCATTATCTTTTAATTTATCTACTACATCATCACCGATTGTAACTTTTTCACCATTTAATTTTGCAGTCTCATCTTGGTTAACAATCGAGAGCTTTAATTGGTCTGTCTTATCATATGGGCTCCACATAGAACCTACAAACAATGCAACGTATAGCAATGGGATAGCTGCGATTGCTATAAGTGCTATAATTAACATTTTGTTTCTAAAAATAAATTTAAATTCATTAAACATCTTTTCTTACCTTCCTTTTTATAATTGTACACCGTGTGTACTATTAGAATTTTAAAAACCGAAAAATGCTAAAATGCTTATTTCGGAGCGTTTATAACTATTTAAATTTATGGGGATATATAAATCTTCAAAACAGTACACCCCTTATACATTTTTATATCATACTCGCTTCAAAATCAGTTGTCAATCGAAGTTATTATAATTAGATAAATTCTATTATTGTGAAATTGATAAATATATTATATCGAATTTATTTTTATTATATAACAATCAATTAGTAAATTAATTCGAACTTAGGCTTAACCATTTATATTGTCGTCATTAAAATTAAATTATAATTTTATAAACTCACTTATTTTCATTATTAAAGTGTAACGTATATTAATCAATCTATTCTTACTCAATATTCTACGTCTATAACTTAAATTTATATTTTCCACTTTATAATATATAATTGATTATAGAATAATGTTGCCTATATCGTTTGCCAACATCTAGTACTCACATTACACTATGTTACACTTGGTAATATTAACCGAACTTCCCCTGTCCAAATTAGATAAGAGGTAATAATAAATGGAAAATAATTTTATAGTAAATGAAAATGAGAAGCGTGTATTAAAACAAATATTCAATAACAGTAATATTTCACGAACACAAATATCGAAGAATTTAGAACTTAATAAAGCTACTATTTCTAACATTCTGAACAACTTAAAACATAAGCGTTTAGTTAATGAAGTAGGAGAAGGTAATAGTACTAAAAGTGGTGGACGTAAGCCTATTTTACTCGAAATCAACCAAAAATATGGCTACTATATTTCCATGGATTTAACATATGATTCTGTTGAATTAATGTACAACTACTTTGATGCCACTATATTAAAGCAAGATTCCTACGAATTAAAAGATAAGAATGTAAGCAGTATATTACAAATTTTAGAATCTAATATAAATGTGTCAGAAAAATATGATACGTTACATGGGTTACTTGGCATATCTATATCCATACATGGTATCGTCGACGATGAGCAAAGCATTATCAACCTTCCTTTTCATAAAAATGAACGTAGTACATTTACTGATGAATTAAAGTCATTCACAAATGTTCCTGTCGTTATAGAAAATGAAGCAAATTTATCAGCGCTATATGAAAAAAGTCTATATATAAATTCAAACATAAATAATTTGATTACTTTAAGTATTCACAAAGGTATAGGCGCTGGCATTATAATAAATAAAAAACTTTATCGTGGCTCAAACGGAGAGGCTGGAGAGATAGGTAAGACATTGGTTTCGGAATCTATAAATGATAATGGCAACAAATATTATAAAATCGAAGATATATGCTCTCAAGATGCTTTAATACAGAAAATAAATAATAGGTTAGGCGTCAAACTTACATTTACAGAACTAATTCAATATCATAATGAGGGGGATTCAATTGTTGCTCAGGAAATTGAACAATTTATAAACAAAATGGCAGTTCTGATTCATAATTTGAACACACAATTTAATCCAGATGCTATTTATATTAACTGTCCTTTAATTAATGAATTACCAAATATTTTAGATGAAATTAAAAAACAATTCTCCTATTTTTCTCAAGCTAGTCCAATTCAAATACATCTAACCACTAATGTAAAACAGGCTACTTTGTTAGGTGGTACCTTAGCAATAATGCAAAAAACATTAAATATAAATAACATTCAAATGAACATTAAATAATTACAGCAGTCCGAGGCATAAAATAGTTGTCTCGAACTGTTTATTGTTCCTTACTTGAGTGGGTAAATGAAATCTTTCGAACTAAATTGATTTCTGTCCCACTCTTTTTTTATTTTAGAAAGCGTTTACAAAAAATAAACGATATGCTATATTACCTCTAAAGTTAGTTTGTTTATTAAATTAACCAACTAAAATGTAGGAGGAATATTATGTCTTATTTTGATATCAATAAAGTAAATTACGAAGGTCCTAAGTCAAATAACGCTTTTAGTTTTAAGTATTACAATCCCGAAGAAAAATTGGGTAATCACTCCATGTCAGAACTTTTAAGATTTAGCGTCGCTTATTGGCACACATTTACCGCTGACCTTTCCGATCCATTCGGTGTAGGTGCTGCGGAACGTGATTGGGATTCATTAAACGAGATGGAAAAAGCAAAAGCAAGAGTAGAAGCAATTTTTGAATTTATGGAAAAAACACGTATTGATTACTTTTGTTTTCACGATGTAGACATTGCTCCAGAAGGTGCATCTTTAAAAGAATCTAATGAAAATTTAGATGTCATCGTAGAAATTATTAAAGAAAAAATGGATCAAACTGGTAAGAAATTACTTTGGAATACAACCAACAACTTTACTCACGAGCGTTTTGTTCATGGTGCAGCCACGTCTTCAAATGCTGAAGTATTTGCATATGCAGCTGCAAAAGTTAAAAAATCATTAGAAATTGCTAAAAAACTTGGTTCCGAAAACTTTGTTTTTTGGGGCGGTCGTGAAGGCTATGAAAGTTTATTAAATACTAATATGAAATTAGAGTTAGATAACTTAGCTACTTTCTTTAAAATGGCAAAAAGTTACGCAGATGAAATCGGCTATACAGGACAATTTTTAATAGAACCAAAACCTAAAGAACCTACCACACATCAATATGATACTGATGTTGCAACAGCACACGCTTTCTTACAAAAATATGATTTAGATAAAGACTTTAAATTTAATATTGAAGCTAACCACGCGACACTTGCTGGCCATACATTCCAACACGAATTAAGATATGCACGTGATAATAATATGTTGGGTTCAGTAGATGCTAACCAAGGACATCCCCTGTTAGGATGGGATACAGATGAATTTCCAACTGATGTATATGATACTACGTTAGCAATGTACGAAATACTTAAAAATGGTGGGTTGGCTCCAGGCGGGTTAAACTTTGATGCTAAACCTAGAAGAACATCATTTAAACAAGAAGACTTAATTTTAACTCACATTGCAGGTATGGATACTTTCGCATTAGGCCTACGTGTTGCTTATAAGATGATTGAAGATAATTTCTTTGAAAACATTATAGATGAAAAATATAAATCATTTAATGAAGGTATAGGTAAGAAAATAGTTGAAGGAGAGACTTCATTTAAAGAATTAGAAGATTATGCTTTCAACATTAACACAATTAATAACGCTTCTGATCATTTAGAAGTCATTAAATCACAAATTAATCAATATATCTTAAATATTAATAATAAGGATTGATAAAAATGGCCTATGTAATTGGTATAGATATTGGCACGAGTGCTTTAAAAACGCTGGTAGTAAATAAAAGTGGTGACGTTGTAGAATCTTACAGCGTCTCTTATAATACGGTGCATCCTAAGTCAGGATACAGCGAAATTGATCCTGAAATTTGGTATGAAGCAACGTTGGAGAGTCTAAAACATATATTAACTCATTATACTCAAAATGATATTACTGGTATCAGTTTTTCTGGGCAAATGCACGGTCTAGTAGTCATTGATCAAGAAGGCAATCCAATTAGACCAGCCATTTTATGGAATGATACAAGAACATCTCAAGAAGTTGAAGATATTAAACAAAAGCTAAGCCTTAATTCGTTATTAGAATTAACACAAAACACAGTGTTAGAAGGGTTCACCTTACCTAAGCTTATGTGGTTAAAGAATAATGAGCAAAACAACTACAAGCGTATCGCTAAGTTTATGCTTCCTAAAGACTACATCGTGTATAAATTGACAGGTAATGTTTATACAGAACCTTCAGACGCTGCAGGTACAATTATGTTTAGCGTAAAAGATGAAAATTGGTCCACAGAATTATTACATCGTTTAAACATTGATTCATCCATTTGTCCAGAAATTATTGCTTCACATCAAAAAAGTGGCCAATTAACTGAAAAAGTAAAAAATATTTTAGGTATTGACTGGAACATTAATGTGTACCAAGGCGGCGCAGATAATGCTTGTGGTGCTTTAGGTTCAGGTATTACCGACGAACAAAAGCAACTTGTCAGTATCGGAACTTCGGGAGTTGCATTGTCTATTGAAAATCGTATTGATTATGAAAATGATGGGAGCGTACACTACTTTAATCATTGCGTGCCAAACCAAAAATACATTATGGGCGTGACTTTATCTGCTGGATATAGTCTAGAATGGTTTAAGCAACTTATCTCTCCTGATGAAAATTTCACTACTTTCTTAAAAGATATTAATCACTCAGAAGTTGGTGCTAATGGATTAATATACATGCCTTATTTATTAGGTGAACGTACGCCACACAATGACGCTTCAGTACGAGGTAGTTTCATCGGTTTAGATGCAAATACGACACTGCTCGATATGAAACGTGCTGTTCTAGAAGGTATTACTTACTCTATTAATGAAAGTATTCAAATTATGAAAAACAACGCTATTAACATTAATGAAATTGTATCAATCGGTGGTGGAGCTAAAAATAATCAATGGTTACAAATTCAAGCAGATATTTTCAATACAACTATTTCTACACGAACAGAAGAACAAGGTCCAGCCTATGGTGCAGCAATGTTAGCCGCTATGGGAGAACAATGGTTTAATACTTTCAATGACATGAGCGAAGCATGGATAGCATACCATCAAAAAGTATATCCCATTGAAGAAAACACAAAATCTTATCAAGACTTATTTAATATATATAAAACAATTTATGACGCTACGCAGCCAGTAACTCAAAAACTTAATAAATTTAAGTGATCTATCAAGGGGATGGATATATGTCAACTTATAATAATAAGAATTTTATTTTTAAAATAGCTTTAATCGCAACGCTCGGTGGTTTATTATTCGGCTATGACACAGCAGTTATTTCTGGAGCTGAACAATCTTTACAGCAATATTTAACGCAAGATTATGGTAGTTTCATTCACGGCATCACAGTTTCTAGTGCGTTAATCGGTTGTATTATTGGTGGTCTATTGTCTTCAAGTTTTTCAAGTCGCTTAGGCAGAAAAAAATCATTACAAGTAGCTGCTATCCTATTTATTATTTCTGCAATTCTGTCAGGCTTTCCCGAATTTTTATTTTTTGATTCAACTGGATCTAACCTTGGCCTACTCATTGCATTTAATCTGTACCGTATTATTGGCGGTATCGGCGTAGGATTAGCTTCTGCAATTTCTCCTATGTACATTAGTGAAATAGCCCCTTCGTCAATTAGAGGTAAACTCGTTTCATGGAATCAATTTGCCATTATATTCGGTATGTTAGTAGTATATTTTGTAAATTACGGTATTACATACGGCCAATCCCAAAGTTGGATTCAAGATATTGGATGGCGTTATATGTTTATTACTGAAGCGATTCCTGCAATAGCATTTTTCTTTTTATTATTTTTAGTACCTGAGACACCTAGGTTCTTATCATTAAGTAATAAAAATACAGAAGCCCTCTCGGTTCTTAATAAAATATATTCTTCAAAGAATCATGCTCAAAATGTGCTAAATGACATTTTAGCTACTAAAAATAAGTTAACAGATGTAAAAGCGCCACTTTTCAGTTTTGGTAAGACTGTTATTATCGTAGGTATTTTATTATCAGTTTTCCAACAATTTATTGGAATCAATGTTGCTTTATATTACGCACCTCGTATTTTTGAAAATTTAGGTTCAGGTAGCAACACATCTATGATACAAACCGTTGTCATGGGCTTAGTAAACGTAATCTTCACAATCATTGCTATATTATATGTAGACAAATTTGGACGGAAACCTTTACTAATAATTGGATCAACTGGTATGGCAATCGGCATGATTGGTATGAGTGTCTTAGCTGCAAACGGTGCATTCGGTGTTATCACTTTAATATTTTTAGTACTTTATACTGCTTCATTTATGATGAGTTGGGGACCTATCATTTGGGTATTATTATCAGAAATATTCCCTAATAGAATTAGAAGTAGTGCTATGGCAATAGCCGTAGCAGTTCAATGGTTAGCTAACTTTACGATTACTTCCACTTATCCAACTATGATGGATGTTAGCGGCGCCATGACTTATGGTTTTTATGCACTGATGAGTATTTTATCAGGGCTATTCGTTTGGAAATTCATTCCTGAAACCAAAGGTAAAACACTTGAAGAACTAGAGAACGTTTGGAAAAAGGAAAGCGTGACATCTGTTTCAAATCAAGACGATAAAGTTCAAAGTAATTCAGAAAAAATTCAAAGTCAATCTAGCTCAACAAACTAAAAATTGAATCCCAGTTTTATAACGTGCTAATTTTACTGTAAATCAAAAAGTCAGCCACTCTTACTGGTGACTGACTTTTTATATCGATGTTATAAACGATTTCCACCTAAATAATATCATCTATTACAAAAGCAATTGCAAATGCCACAAATGACAATAAAGTTTCCATGACTGTCCACGTTTTAAAAGTTTCTTTTACATTTAAACCTAAATACTCTTTAACCATCCAGAATCCGGCATCGTTCACATGAGAGAGCATTAATGACCCTGCTCCGGTAGCTATTACCAACAATTCTAAATTCACACCAGACATATGTTGGATAATTGGTGATACTATTCCCGCAGCTGTGGTTAAAGCAACAGTGGCAGAGCCTGTAGCAACACGTATTAAGCCTGCTACTAAAAAAGCTAATAGTAATGGCGATAGTGAGAGATTTTCTGTCATCTGTGCAATTGAATCTCCTACACCAGTCTCAATAAGTATTTGTTTAAAGCCCCCGCCAGCACCTATAATTAAAATAATAGAACCAATTGGTAAGATACACTCTTCAACCAAATCTTTAATTACGTTTTTCGTCATACCTTGTTTGAATCCTAATAAATAGAATGCAGCAAAGCAAGATATTAATAATGCTATTACTGGATTACCTATAAATAACAATGTATTTTTTAATATGCTAGGAATATCTCCTAAATAAGGTGTCAAGATAGATAGCAACATTAAAAATACTGGTAAAATAATTACTAAAAACGAAACAATAACACTTGGTAAACCATTTGTTTTATTGTTTACTTTAATAATATTTGGTTCTTTTTCTGGTATTACCTTTTTACTTATAAATTTGCCAAAAACAGGTCCTGCAATGATTGCTGTAGGTAATGCAATAAGCAGCGAGTATAACAATACTTTACCTAAATTTGCTTCATATATGCCAATTGCTGTCATAGCACCAGGGTGTGGTGGTACAATACCATGCACAATTGATAATCCTGCTAATAGTGGTATAGCAATAAGTAATATATTCGTCTTAGTCGTTTTATGAATTGAAATCACAAGTGGTAATAAAATTACAATCCCCACTTCAAAAAATACAGGTATTCCGATAATAAAGCCCGATAGCATCATAGCCCATGGTAATTTTTTATAACCTAAGACTTTGACAAGATAATCAGATATTTGCATACCTGCTCCAGAATCAGACATTAGTTTTCCTAAAATTGTTCCTAACGCTAAAATACCTACTAAGTGGCCTAAAACATCTCCTACACCCGTTTCATATGCTGTAACTATCTTTTCAGGAGATAAACCTGCCATGATAGCTAAAAATAAACCTGCCACTGTTAAGCTTATAAATGCATGCCATTTCCACCATGCAACGCCTAATATGACAATAACGATCGAAAGTAGCGTAATGATTAATAAATATATATTAGAATCCATCTTTTTCCCCCAATTATGTTGGCGCTACCAATAAATAACAAGAGATTGCTTATCCTTTCAAACTGATACTATATTTTTTCAATTCACTATTGTAATAACCTATACTGTATTCAACAATTTGATGATTTTCTGAATACGACACTCTCTCCCTTACAAGTAAAGGATTTGATGTTTGAAGATTCAAGTACGCTGTGGCTTGTTCATTGAAACCTACAGAGAAGTTATCCTCAATATCTTTTATTTCTATTTGCTCATCTTCTAAAATTTTATATATAGAAAGATCATTATTCTCCTTTAATTCTCCATACTCGTCCAAACTACTTAATGGATGTGGTAAATAATGATTAAATAGAATGTATGGTTTATCATTTAATAAATAGACTCTTGTAATTTTATAAGATTTCTCGCCAAACATTTGAAATAACTCACTATTTTTTTCATGTGTCTCTACTACAATGTCTTTTATAAGTTTATGAATTTTATTTCCTTGTTCTACAAGTTTTTCTGTGAAATTTTTATTATTGGTCTCATTACTCATTTGTTTGTGGTTAATGACTGTTGTACCTTTACCGCTTTTTCTCTCCAAGTAGCCTAGCGTAACTAATTCTTTAATAGCCGCTCTAACTGTTACTTTACTTACATTAAACTCTTCTTCAAATTCAATTTCAGTTGGTATATAGTTTCCAATAGTATAGATACCATGAATAATACGGTCTTCAATAATTTCTTTTATTTGTAAATATAATGGACCTTTATCTGATGATAATTTCGTCATAAATCAATTACCTCTCAATATCATTTTTTTCTTCATTTACGATTTTTATTATATCATCAGTATCAAATAATGGTGTATCTCCGGAAATTGTATGTGCCAATACACAAGCTGCGGTTGAAAATGTAACCATTTCTTGAGGATCCATATTTGATAATTCACCGTGGATTACGCCACATGTATACGCATCTCCAGTACCAATTCTGTCTAAGATATTAACTTCAAAAGATTCCGAATAATACATTGTTCCATTTTTTAATAAATATCCTTTGATGTTGTTTTTATTACTTCCTTGAATTGTTCTGATAGTACCAGCAATAATATCTATATTAAATTTTTCAGCTACAACAAGTAATAATTCTTCTAATTGTTCTTCTTTACTTTCCTTAGTAGTTGTTAAATTGAGTGTGTTAATTGCATCTTTTTCACTCATAATTACAATATCCGCTTCACTTAAAATGGTTTCATAGTATGGTTTTGCACGCTGATTACCATTATCACCCCATAAAGAAGGTCTAAAATTACAATCAAAAACAATTTTAATACCTTGTTCTTTTGCCACTTTCACAATAGTAAGAATATTGTTCTGAGTTAGATTATTCATAGCTAAAGATATACCACAAATATGCAACACATCAACGCCTTTCATGGATTGAACAATATCATATTCTGAGATATCTGTTGTGTTAAAGCTACTTTGCTGTCTATTTGTATATGTCACATTACTAGGACGATTACCAAACCCTTGCTCTAAGAAATACATACCCAAGTTATCATTGTTTTTGATAATAAAATCACTGTGAATACCTAATCTTCTTATCGCACCAATAGCAGCTGTACCAATTGAATTTTCTGGTACCGCACTGATTAGGCTCGTGTCATAGCCAAATTGTGACAATAATCCCGTAACATTAACGCCTGTTCCAGTAAAAGAGTATTTTAAATTTTCCGCCTGTCTCAATAACAGATTATCGGGGACTTCTAACCGCATCATAATTTCCCCATAAGCTGCAATGTGCTTATTCATATAAATCCACTAATTGCTTAATTTTAGAAGTAAGCCATTCTACATCATTTATATTTGTAAGACCTGTTTCTTTATCAATAATAGATGAATAAACATGCGGTATAATTCTCGGAACTTTACAATCTAAAGCAATTTTCACGATATCTTCAAAATTATCTTTAGTGATGCCACCCGTTGGCTCTAACCCAAATTCTGCTCTTCCACAAGCTTCGGCTACTGCTTTATATTCTTCAACTGTTTCTAAGCCCTTCATAGGGAAAAACTTGATTGAAGAGCCCCCCATATCTTTAATTAAATTAATTGCTGCTTCAATAGGTATAATTGCTTTCTCTTCTCCTTCACTACTAATAGGACCAGTAGAAATATTTACGAAGCCTGGTTTACCTGTGGGAGAGACTAATGCATTGACCCAAGATTGTTCATTATTTTTGGCAGTTGTTTGTCCTACATCGGTAAATACTTGGTTAATATGTGCAGCTTGATAGTATCTTGCGATTTCAGCTACTACTTTAGCTTGTCGGTTGTCTCCAGCACCTAAGCCAATCGAAATAGCGTCGTCAACCTCCTTTCCAAATTGTGTCATCGCTGTAACCGCACTATTTACATCATCATAATCTTTCGATAACACACCTATGACGATATTTTCATCAGCTGCTTGATATACTGCTTTGATATTCTCTTCCCCTTTAGCTAAGACATTCAAAGCAACTCTATCTTTATAAAATCTATCATGTATTTTCATTAAATTTCCCCCTGTATAATTTGAACAATTGTTTCATAAATAATTTCAATTTCACCTTGTTTTAATGGCCTTGGATCAATATCAAAGAACCCTTGTTTCACTCCATAATCGCGTGTATAAATTGCAACATCAGCATTTTTCAATTTTCCAACAAATTTTTCGGCAGACATATTTAAAATAGATGAATCTACATGTACGCGTGTTCTATAAATTTCTCTTCCTGCTTCATCTTGAACAATTTCTAATCGAATACCTTCATAGTTGTTAATGGGTGACAATTTCTCTAATTCACTTTTTTCTGCTTCTGAATTATCAACTTTATCGAAGTATTCATCTAATGCTTGTAATAACCCAAAAGTTGATTCTTTTCCTACTTTCATACTTCGTCCTATAAAATGTAATTGAGTTTTCACAGATTCAATCAATTGTTTTTTACCAGCGACTATACCAGTGGTTGGACCTTGAATTGCTTTTGAACCACTATAAATGGCTAAATCTGAACACTGGATGTATTTCGTCAGCTCCTCTTCTGCAGCAGCATCCACAATTAACGGGATATTATAGTTTTGAGCTACTTGATATATTTCTTCAACAGAGGCCATATTTTTTTGCACCGCATGATGCGATTTCACATAAAGAATGGCTGCTGTATTTTCATTTATTGCTTCTTGTACATGATTTTCTTTGCCTTCGTTTGCATACCCTACTTCAACTGCACGACCGCCACCTAAGTAAATCATTGTCTCAATAGGTGCACCATATTGAACATTGTGTCCTTTAAATAATATGATTTCATTTTTATCTATGCTTTCGTTGTGAAGCTTTTGACTTTTACGTTCATTTCCTTCAGTAACAACACCTGCAATAGATAATGCGATTCCGCTAGACGCTGAATTTACGACTACAGCATCTTCAGCATTAATTCTATTAGCAATATAAGCGCCAGATTTATCAACTAAATCTGCAATTTCTACATAGTTTTGTCCTCCAAATTTCATAGCATCCATTACAGAGTTTGTTGGAGAAGACACACCCAGAATACTCATTCTCCCACTTGCATTTATAACTTGTTTTAAGTCGTATTTATAATTCAATGAATTTTCCATTTGTTACCACGCCTCTTTCTTTAATTACTTTTGTAATTGTAATTTCGTGTCCATGTGAATCTATAATATTTTGCTGCGAATCTATAACGTCAAATAAGGTTAAGTTAGCTGTCATTCCCTCTTTAAGTTTTGCTAAATCAGGTTTATTTATAATTTGGGCTGGATTTTCTGTGACACCTTTAATAATTTCTTCTAATGTATAACCGAGGTACAAGAATTTAGTAAGTACATTAGATAAGCTGAATACTGGACCTTCTATTCTATTTTTTTTATAAATATCTGAACTTATACTATTAAATTGAATATGGTTGCGTTGCGCCTGTTGTGCTACTTTAAATGAGAAACTTGCATTACCATGACCAACATCTAACTTCACTCCTCGACTTATGGCTTCTCTTAAAACTGTTAAAGGCTCTCCATTTTGATCAAATAGATTATTAGACTTACCATTTAAAAAATGTGTAATAATGTCGCCTTTTCTAAGTAGCGGAATTACATCTTGTATTTTAGGAGGTGCGGATCCAATATGTGTCATAATTGGTAATTTTAATTGCTCACTAATTTTTATGGCTCTCTCCAAAGGCACTACACCATTATCTTTAACTACACTACTGCTAATACGTGCCTTTAATCCGATAATCATATCTTCAAATTGTTGAGCAGCTTTAATACACGCTTGTTGATTTATCCAACTCAAATTTGATAATTCATCTATTCTTTCAAGTCCTATTTTAGATATATTTAAAAATGAATATACATTAGTTAAACTTTGTTGCGCTCTTTCGTGTAACTCACTAACTCTATCAGCACCGCAACTCCCTGCATCTACGATTGTAGTAACCCCTTGTTTAACGCCTATTTCATCTATTTCATCTCCATAAGGACTAAAATCAGAGAAAGCATGAACATGTAAATCAATCCAACCAGTTGAAACAAAAGAATTTGAACCATTGAAAATTACTTTTCCTTGTAATGTATTTCCATCTGAAATTTCTTTAATAACCCCTTTTTCAAGCAATATATCAATTCTTTTTTTATTTAAAGTTTCAATGTTTTTAATAATACCTGTGCTTTTCAATGTATTTCACCTCTCGAAAAACATCATAACATTATAATGTTTGTAAGCGCAATCATTATAACGTTATAATGATTGAATTTAATAAAAAACACTGATTCTTCTTTTTAAAAAGACAGAATCAGTATTTAATGTTTCGTATTTAATTAATGTAATTACTATTTTGAATGTTGATAATTTTCATCAAAAAACTTACCGCTTCTAATATCTTCTAAAATGCCTTCATATGGCGCGACATTAACAACAGTTTCATTATTTTGCCCTGCGTTACCAACATATGAAATCTTCGCAAATTCAGGTACGACTAATTTAGGATAAGTATCGTATTTTTCACGGGATGCTTCCATTAAATCAATGTGATCATTTTGGTAAGTCACTGTAATTTCTGGATGTTCTTCAACCCATTTAGGGAAGAAAATTGTACCGTGCATAATCTGTTTATTAGGTAAAAAATCTAATGCTACATCTGTACCTGTTGGTTCAGTCCAAGTTATTTTAAAGACACCCTCAGTTAATTTCACGATATTAGCTTCTTGGTCTCTAACCCATCTACCAGCTACCATACCACCATGTATACGATAATCAATCGTATTTTCATTTTTCACATACATCTCGTATTCCCAACCATTATCATAAGTATATATAAGATGTGTACCTAAAAAATCTTCTAATGTTTCAAAATTATTAGTCATAAAAAAGCTCCTTCCAAACATGTAATTAATTACATGTTTTTGATTACATATAAATGCTATACTTTATTCGATAAAACGTCAAGGAGGATGTTATGGCACAAAAAAACATATTACAATATGTACTGTTAGGCCTTTTGAAAAATGAGCACATGTCTGGTTATGACATAAAGAAAGCTTTTGAACGTGATATTGGTGAATTTTGGCAAGCAAATCACAGTCAAATTTATCCTGAATTAAAAAAATTATACGGGCGTAGTTTAATTGATAAAACGATTGAAATAACAGGAGAAAAGTTAGAAAAAAAGATATATGCTATTACAGATGCAGGACGACAATTACTAAATGATTGGCTAGTTTCCCCAACACCTGAGTTGTCAGTTCATAAAAATGAATTCAATTTAAAATTGTATTTTATCAATGACAAAAATGACCCTATATTACCAGTAATGTTCGACGAGCAAATTCATTTACATGAAGTAAAGTTAGAACATTTAAAAGAAAGACGTGTAGCATTATTTAGCAATGAAGCATCTCAAGAACAACATTACGGGCATTACCTTGTATTAGATTATGCTATTGAAAGAGAAACACATAATATCAATTGGTTGAAAGCTTGTCACCAAAATTTTAAGCATTAAAAAAAAACTCCTTTCCAAACAGTAACACTGTTAAGAAAGGAGCTTTTGATTTTTCAAGTTAACATAAAATTAAACTTTTCTATAACGTTTAAGCCCAATAATATTTAAAATGGTAAACACAATAATAAAGACGAATAATATACAAATATCAAACCAAATATATTCCAATCCTTGTCCTTTTATCATAATGTGCGTCAATGCATCACCTGCATATCTTAAAGGAAATAGATAACCTATGAAACTTACCCAATTAGCAATATTTTCTAAAGGAATAATACCTGAGAAAAAGATTTGAGGGATTGCTACAATTGGTATAAACTGAATCATTTGAAACTCAGAATTAGCAAAAGTTGAAACGAATATTCCCATAGCCAATGCGGCCAATGCGATTAAAATATTAACCAATAATACCCACCATATACTACCTGCAAGTTCTATATTCAATATAATAATCGCATAAAACACGATGAGTAACGTTTGTAATATAGCAAACAAACCATAACCTGCTAAATAGCCAAACACAATATCACTTCTTTTAATCGGCGTTGCTAATAAACGTTCAAGTGTACCTTTAGTACGCTCTCTAAGTAATCCAATACCAGATATTAAAAATACGAAAAGGAAAACAAAGAAACCAATTAAAATTGGGAACATTTTATCAAAGTACGTACTATCCGCATCACCATATAGATAATGATTATCCAACTCCACATTCTCTGAGGCTTGATTATTTCCTTGTTGCATATTATCTGGAATTTTTTCTACAATTTTCATCATACCTTGCATTTTATTTTTCTGAAGTGCACTAGCAAGTAACTGTTTCGTAGCATCAGTTTTACTAGGGTCTTCATTAGTATATGTTACTTCTATTTTAGACCCATCTTTCGTAATATAACTATCCAGCTCTGAATCTACCATCGTATCTTTTACAGAATCTAATGAATCAACCTTCTCTATATCCACTTTATCTGAAGGTAATTCATTTACAATTTTGTTAGGCACATTGTCAGTAACACCTATTTTCAAATTTGTTTCTGAATTTGTATCAAAAACGAAATACAGCAATGTTAATACTAAAATCGGTGCGAACAACATTAAAGCCAATGTTCTTTTATCTCTTAACAATTCATTAACAACTCTTATAAAAACGGCTTTAAATCTCATGATTTCATCTCCGCTTCAGCCTTTATAAACACTTCTTCTATAGAATTTACACCGAATTTTTCTTTCAGTTCTTTTGGCGTTCCCATAGTGAATAAACGGCCTTCCATAATCAATCCAATGTAATCACAGCATTCCGCTTCTCCCATGACGTGCGTTGTCACAATTACTGACTTATTTTCCTCTGTGAGTATGTTAAGTTGTTTCCATATATCTTTTCTAAGGCTCGGATCAATACCCACTGTTGGCTCATCTAATATAATTAAATTAGGATTTGACAGTAACGTAATCGCTAAAGACAATCTGCGCTTCATACCACCTGAAAATGTATTCACAATTTGATGTAATTCATTTTCTAAATTAACTAGCTTCATATTCTTATCAATTGCTTGTTTTAGCTTAGCGCCACCTAAACCCATCAAATTACCGAAGAACACTAAATTTTCTCGAGCAGTTAACGATTCATATAGCGCATCACTTTGCCCCATATAACCAATTTCATGAAGAATTTTACGGTTGGGTATACTAGTATCGAATATTTGAGCATGACCTTTATCCAATTTCTCCATACCCATAAGGCACTTAATTGTCGTCGTTTTACCCGAACCACTTGGGCCTATTAACCCTAAAATTTTTCCAAATGGTAATTCAATATCAATATGGTCTAAAACTTTCTTTTTGCCATAACATTTTGTCGCACTTATTAGTTTAGCTGCAACTTCAGACATGTTTAGCCCCCTTATTAGACAAAGTGTCAATTATCATTCATAATGCGATTATATACCTATAAAATATAAAAACAATAAAAAGGTTATCGTTACTGAACACATTTAAAAAATATGTCTAATAATATTAGGAGTGAAACGAATGACTGAAGAATTATTTACCGATGCCCGCATATTGAAGACGAAGAAAAATACTCGCGAAGCTTTAATAACGCTCTTAAAAACTAAAAGATTCGATGAAATCTCGGTAAAAGATATCTGTAATGAAGCTAATGTAAGTAGAGGAACTTTTTATTTACATTACAAAGATAAATATGATTTAGTCCATCAATATCAGACAGAAATTATAAAAAGTGGCAGTAAGAAAATTCATGAATTTTTAAACTCAGACCGTCGTTTATTTTTTTATCACATGCTTAATTTTTGGAATAATGAAGCCGAACTTTTATTATTGCTCATATCTAAAAATGGCTCTACGGAAATCCAAAATCAAGTGAAATCAATGTTGCAAAAAAATGCAGAAAAAAATATTCTACCTTCAGTAAAAACGATTAATTTAAGTGAAAGAGAACAACATTATTTTGTAATTTTTTTGGGCAATGCGATTTTTGGTATTATTCAAGACTGGGTAGATAACGGAAAACCAGAAACTATAGAGGAACTATCAATTATTATTAATAAAATTATCCCCGCTTCGTTGTTGGGCTGAAATTTTTCTGCCCTCCTTTCTTATTGCTATCTAGACCTTTATTTAATAAAATCATCGTCTCCAACCACGCACATTTAATACTAATCATATGTTCACTAATAACAATGTTAAAAATTCTCCCACCACTTTTCACAAAAACAAAAGAGGTAACGGAACCGATTTTTGAAAATATGATTCCATTGCCCTACTCCTATTTTTTATACTTCACTACATTAACTTCAACCTTATTCACTATAAACTCAGCTGCATAACTTACCATTATGCCACAGTCTCTATGAAAGTTCTACACAATATTAAAAATTTTACAAATAATTAAAATTTGTATACTATACTTACAATTCCTATAAAAAAACTATTATTACACTTAGGCATAAAAAACGTTTAGTTAGGCATTTTTATGCAATTAATTAATAAAACAAGTTATATTGTATTTAACAAATTAAAGCAAATGTTTTAATTTTAAATTTCTAAAAAAAGGAGTGTTTCACATGGCAGGAATCGTAGAAGCAATTGGCAACGCAGTAAATGCAGGTTTAGCACATGACTGGGCTACAATGGGCGTAAGCATCGCAGAGGTTTTAGGTAAAGGTGTAGACTTCATTTTAGGTTTCTTTAAATAAACATATGCATGAAAAAGGCCTTTTCTAGAAACCCTTCTTAATTGAGGAGTTTCATAGAAAAGGTCTTTTATTATTTACCAGATTGTTTTCCATTTAAATTATTATATATTTTTCACTTGCGCATTAACCTTATTCGAATCGCGTGACTCTCCAATTGCTTCAATCTCTTCAAGCGTACGCCCTCTTGATTCCGGAACAAATTTTTTCACAAATAATACACCGAGAATACAGATAACACCAAAGATTGCAAAAACAATTTGTTGTGAAAAGTAAGCTGTCATAATTGGGAATAGAAGCCCAACTAAGAAAGAACCAATCCAATTTAATGATGATGCGCTACCCGAAGCAAAACCTCTAATTGCTAACGGGAATATTTCACCGACAATAACCCATGTAAGTGGTGCCCATGTAAAGGAATAGAAGGCAACATAAATACTTAAAAAGATTACTATCAATATCGGATTCGCATTGGGTAAAAATATATGAATAATAGCAGGCAATATAAACGATAATCCCATTACGGTACCACCTAGCATAAGCAATGTTCTTCTATTAAATTTATCCGCTATCCAAATAAAGAGTAATGATCCTAATACAAGTATGACACCTTGAATAATAGGCCACATAAGTGCATCACTCGCAGAATTTCCAGTGGCTTGTTCTACAATTAATGGAATATAATAAAATATTGCATTCGCCCCTTGAAACTGTTGAAATGCTGCTACACCTAATCCTGCAACTACTAAATATTTATATTTACCATTAAATAATGTGGCTAATGACTGATTATTTTTCACATTATTCTCTTTTTGAATTGTTTTTTTAATTTCTTCAAATTCTTCATCGACTTTATAATTATTTCTAAGATTACTTAATACAAGTTTAGCTTCTTCAAATCTATTATTTTTAATTAAGAACCTTGGAGATTCTGGTAGTTTTAAGACACCTAAAAACAAAATCAGTGCCGGAATTGCTGCGATACTCAACATTAGTCTCCAACCAATTTCCATAGGTAATCCTCTTAAATAATAATCAACAATATAAGATAATAACATTCCAGATACAATCATAGTTTGATTCATTCCTGATAATTGACCACGATATTTTGCCGGTGCCATTTCAGACATATAAGCAGGAACTAAAGCTGATGCTGCACCCACTGCTAAACCAAGTATAACTCTAGATATAATCAAAAAGTAATTACCATCATGTGGCGCAATACCTGACAAGATTGAACCAATAACGAAAATAATCGCTGAAATTAATATCATTTTTCTTCTACCTAGTTTATCCGACAGTTTGCCAGCTAAAATACCACCAAATATCGCACCTAACATAACTGAAGATGTAATTAAACCTATAATAAATCCACTTTCAATACCCCAGTCTTCTCTTAAAAACGGTAGCGCTCCTGTCATAACCCCAATATCATAACCAAATAATATACCACCAAAAGCTCCGAAGAAATAGATAAAACGATTTGAAACCTTACTATTAACTTTCATCCCATTCACCCTCTTTTTAATGAAAAACTTAATCACCTATGCATAGATTTAAGACAAACGTTTTTTGAAAATTAGTTAATTAGTGTGTATTCGGCATCAAACATTTTCAATAGTATTTCTATTTGTGAACGTGTTAATTTTAGAGAAAGTACAGTATGATGTCCGCCGCCTTCTTCTATCCAACGTTTTACACCTTTTTCTAATGATGGTTTCACTTCCCAAAGCACTCTAGCCACAGGCAAATGAGGAGCTGGTTCATCGAGACTTTTAGCTTCTATTTCATTAATAATAAATTTATAGCGTGTCCCTAAATCGAGCATCGTTACAACAACGCCTTCACCAGATTTACCATCAAATACTAATCTTGCCGGGTCATTTTTGCCCCCTATACCAAGCGGATTCACAACAAGTTTAGGTTTCGTTTCAGCAAGTGTCGGATCAACTTCTAACATATGTGAGCCTAGAATATGTGAATGGCCGCTTCTTAAATCATACGTATAATCTTCCATAAATCCTGTTGCTTCATTTTCTGCAGCAATTTTCAATAAACGATCTAAAGCTGCCGTCTTCCAGTCACCTTCACCAGCAAATCCATACCCTTGCCCATTTAACCTTTGTACTGCTAAACCTGGTAATTGCTGCATACCATGTAAATCTTCAAAGTTTGAAGTGAAAGCAGTATAGCCACCTTCATCTAAGAATTGCTTAATCGCTATTTCGTACTTAATTTGTTCTTTTACAGAACTGTTAAACGCCGCTTTACTATAATCTCTATAATCAAATTCGTATAAGTTTTCGTATGTTTTAAATAATGCAGCTACATCTTCATCAGTAACTTGATTAATATATTCAACTAAATCACCGATACCGTAGTAATCAACAGTCCAACCATATTGAATTTGCGCTTCTATTTTATCTCCTTCTGTTACTGCCACATTGCGCATATTGTCACCAAATCTAGCGACTTTTAAATTAAAACTTTCGCTATAAGCATTGGCTATAAGCATCCAATCTCTTAATTGCTGTTGAACGTTTGTGTCTTTCCAGTGCCCAAATATAACTTCATTATTTTTATTCAAGCGACGGTTAATATAACCGTATTCTCTATCACCATGTGCCGATTGATGTAGGTTCATATAATCCATGTCGATGTTTTCCCAGGAAATATCTTCATTATATTGTGTCGCTAAATGTAATAACGGTTTTTGTAGTAATTTAGTACCTCTTATCCACATTTTTGCTGGCGAAAATGTGTGCATCCAAGTAAGAACACCTAAAATATCGTCACGATAATTAGCTTCTTTCATAATTTCAGTTATCACATCTGCTGAAACTGCCAATTTCGGTTGTAATTCAATTTCAAAAGGTAATTGCCCAGTTTCATTCAACCCATCAGCGATATTTTGTGCATTTTGCTTAACTTGATTTAAAGCCTCTTCACCATATAGTGCTTGTGATCCAACTACAAACCAGAATTTTTTAACATTTGTCATTTTACTTCCCCCTTAATTTTGACCATAATAGGCGTTTTTTCCGTGTTTCCTTTCAAAATGCTTATCAAGTATTGCTTTAGGCAATGTTTCTGCAAAAGGATTTAACTGTCGCGTAAATATATTCATTTTACATACTTCTTCTAAAACAACTGCATTCATAACAGCCTTGTCACAATTCTCTCCCCATATAAATGGTGCATGTCCATGTAATAAAACAGCAGGTACTTCATGTGGATTTATCCCTTTTTCATCAAATGTTTCAACGATGACATTACCTGTTTCATACTCATAATCCTTATTTATTTCTGCTGTTGTTAAAAATCTTGCGCAAGGAATATCACCATAAAATGTATCCGCATGTGTAGTACCCATTGCAGGCACAGGCAGCCCAGATTGTGCCCAAGTAGTAGCCCAAGGTGAATGTGTATGGACCACACTACCAATGCCATCAAATTTTTTATACAGCACTGCATGTGTTGGCATATCTGAAGATGGCTTCAAATCCCCTTCAATAACTTCACATTCTAAGTTACAAACAACCATATCCTCAGGCTTCATTTCATCATAATCTACACCACTTGGTTTAATAACAAATAACTGTGATTCTGGATCGAACGCACTAACATTACCCCATGTATACTTAATTAGCCCTCTATTAGGCAATTCTAAATTCGCTTGATATACTTCAGCTTTTAACGCTTCGAGCATTCATATCGCCTCCTAAATATTTAGTTACGGATTGTTCAATCGATAATCCTTTTTTCATTTTTTCTACATAATTATTAAAATTAATAACTTCTTGTTCTACTGGGTGTAATGTGCTAGCTCTCGTATTTATAAATACGGATTCATTAAGGAATTCATCTAGCGGTACTTCAGTATCTAATGCGGCATAAAACGCTAAAACACTAATGCCCCATGCCCCTCCTTCACTTGCAGTTTCCATAACCGTTATGGGCTGTTCAAGTGCAGAAGCTAGTATCTGTTGAGCAACGTCTTTCGTTTTAAATATTCCACCATGAGCAATCAATTTATCTATGTTGATATATTCATTTTCCTTAAGTAAATCCATGCCAATTTTCAAAGTACTAAATGCACTAAATAAATGCATTTTCATAAAGTTTGCTAAATTGAACTGATAATTAGGTTCGCGGATAAATAATGGATAGCCTGTGTGTACATTTGTAATATTCTCTCCAGATACATAATTATATGAAAGCAGACCGCCTATGTTATCATCACTACTTAATGAACGCTCGAAAATATGTCCGTACAACTCATCTGATGAAAAATCAACACCCATGACGTTTAATACTTCACCAAACAAATTCATCCAATCATTAATATCTGAAGTACAATTATTAGTATGAATCATAGCTACTTCGCTGCCATCAGGAGTCGTCACAACATCAATTTCCGGATACATATCTTTCAAAGTATTTGATAATACAATCATGGCAAACGCACTTGTGCCAGCAGATATATTACCTGTATTCTGAGCAACCGTATTTGTTGCAACCATACCTGTACCAGCGTCTCCTTCTGGTGGGCACATCAAAATGCCAGCTTCAAGGTTACCAGAAGGATCTAATAACGTTGCACCATCTTTTGTAAGTATCCCTCCACTTTCCCCTGCTAATTTAACCTCAGGTAATAACTTTTCAACTGACTGTCCAAAACCCTTTGCTTTAAATATGTTATTTGTCTCATTTAACAAGTCTATCCTATAGTCCTTTGTATCAATATTTATCGGAAACATGCCTGAAGCATCACCAATACCTAAAACTTTTTCACCAGTTAGGTACCAATGTACATATCCAGCTAATGTAGTTAAATAAGTTATTCGATTTATATGTGACTCATTATCTAATATAGCCTGAGACAAATGTGCAATACTCCAGCGTTCAGGTATATTAAATTGAAATGCTTCGCTAAGTAATGTTGCCGCTTTAGCTGTATTTCCATTCCTCCAAGTTCTAAATGGCACCAGCAAGTCTTCGTTTTGATCAAAAGCCAGATAACCGTGCATCATACCACTCACCCCAATAGACTTCACTTTTCTTAGGGTTAAATCATACTTTTCTTTTATTTCCGTCGTCATTGCACTATAACTCTTCTGCAACCCTACCCAAATATCATTAATCGAATATGTCCAATATCCATCGATGAATTGGTTCTCCCACTCAAAATGGCCAGATGCAACTGTGCTCAAATTCTGATCTATAGCTACGGTTTTAATCCTAGTAGAGCCTAATTCAATACCTATTGAAATATCTTCACTTTTTAAATTCCGATTCAAATCATTCATGTTTTATCGCCCCTTTTGAAACCGTTTTCAAATACACCTTATATTATTTGTCCGTACATGTCAACAAAAATTATATTATGTCCGTACATATTAAAGGATATAAAAAGGGCTCAAACCAATGTAATTATTGATTTGAGCCAGTATTTAAATTTTTTTCACTGAATTACGTTCTATAATATATGTATCTATGAGTTGCGAGGTTTGTTGTTTATCTTTATCTATCGTACTAATCATCCATTCAGCTGCTCTACTACCTAGCAATTCCTGCGGATGAGACGTTGTTGTTAAATCCATTTCATTCAATTTACTTAACACTGAATTATCTTGTCCTACAACAGATAAGTCATTCGGTATTCGCATATTTCGTTTTTTCAATTCCTGCATGACCTCATATGCGATAGCGTCGTTATAGCAAACTAAGCCAGTTATGTTAATTTTTTTATTGCAAATATGTTCTACAATTTGTTCAATTACCTGTGGTTTACTTTCAGTATCAAATGTATAGATATGTTCACCTTTAAATAAAATATGATTACTTTCAAAAGCGTTAAAATACCCTTTCATTCTTAGTTTACCTTGATTGTCATCAATTTTCGTAATCAATGCAATGTGCTCATGCCCATGATCTATCAAATATTTAGTCGCTAAATAACCAGACTTCACATCATCAATTGCTGTATAAGGTAAATTCAATTCATCATATTTTGCATTTATCATTAAAATTGGAATATCACGTTGTTTAAATAGTGAATAATAAGATAGGTTTGGATTATAAACGTTACTTTTAGTAGGTTCTACAATTAGTCCAGTCACACCTTGATTCAACATCATTTCTAAGCATTTACGTTCTTCTTCGTGGTTATTATTCGTACTTGCTAGTATTAAGGAATAGCCATTTTTTCTAAATACATTTTCTATACCTCTAATAATACTCGGAAAAATATAGTCCGATAAATACGTCACGATGACACCTATTTTTTTAGTTTCATTCGCTTGGCGTGTATTTAAATAACTATAGCTTACATAAGACCCTGAACCCTTTTTCTTTCTTATAAATCCTTCTTTAACAAGTAGATCCATCGCCTGTCTTATCGTATAGCGACTTACATTATATCTATCCTGAAATTGTTTTTCTGTCGGTAACAACATTCCGACTTGATACGTTTTATTTATTATTTTTTCCTTTATTTCATTCGCTACAATTTGATATTTGGGCTTATTCATAATTAAAAATCTCCTAATCGCACCAATATTTAGTAATAACGTATATTATAGCATACGTCTAATTCATTATCTGAATCATTCGCTATAAAAAAATATAATTGTGCCATTTATTATATAGATAAACTAAAAATATCCACATGTCTAGTATTCATATTTATATCTCCAAAATGCACTTTATAACTACTCAACTAAGTGTATTTAGCCATAAGTTTTTTAGGTATATGACAATAATCATTTGGAAATCTTGATAAACGATCTTGATGTTCTGTCGCACTTTTTACGTAATTTGTTAGAGGTAACACTTCTGTTGCAATTAAATGATTATTTTCATATAAATCAATAAAATCTTGAGCTTCTTTCAAATGTTTAGGATTTTCACTATATAAACCAGTTCTATATTTTAAACCAATATCTTCCCCTTGTTGATTTACGCTGTATGGATCAATAATTTCAAATAAGTACTCCATTAACTTTGCTATTGTTACTTTTTCGGTGTCAAAATCCGTCTTAACAACTTCAACATAACCGTCATATTCGCCATCTAACGTATTCGAAATACCGTTAGCTCTACCCGCCTCAGTATTAACAACACCAGGAAGTGTTTTGACGAAGGCTTGTACACCCCATAGACATCCACCTGCTAAGTATACTGTTTCCATACTCATCTCTCCTGTTTAATTTTATTTTTTCCGTCAGTTAATGAAAGTATAGTAACCATAGTTACACAATTCAATGTTTCATATTTTCAGATGATTGATTTTAATTTAAAAAGGGAAAATTAAATAGACGATAAGGAGGTATTATATGCCTAAGGTTAAAGAAAGATTATTAGAGGATATCGAGGAAAAACCTTCTCGAACTGATAGTAACTTTAATTCTGAGAAAGAACTGCAAGAAAATGCTTTTGAAAGATTAGGTAAAGATGTTGTTATTATAGAGATATTAGCAATTATGAATATCGTTTTTGCAGTCAGTACAATTAGTTTAATCGTGTCACTTATATTTACTAATAAAAATAAATAATTCATATTCATTTTTATGCTCTTTTCAATTATCATCTTTTGAAGATGCTATGCTTGAACAGAGCATTTTTTCATATTGGTTACATAAATATAGTTTTAAAACGGTTATATAAATATTTGATTTTGCGAAATTTTTAAATTGAATATTGTCCTTTTTTTGTTACAATATAGTGAGGATAATTTCGTCATTTTATAAAAATAATTAATCGATGTTAATTTAACCATATTTATTATGAACTACTGTCGCACGAATATCGTCAAACTAATAATTTTATATAAAAACTATAAGAGAAAAAATCAATTAGAGGAGAATAGTATTATGGATTACAGAGTATTATTGTATTATAATTATACAACTATTGAAGACCCCGAAACTTTTGCCACAGAACATTTAGATTTTTGTAAAGAGTTAGAACTTAAGGGCCGTATTTTAGTATCGACAGAAGGCATTAATGGTACAGTTTCTGGTACGATTGAAGCTACCGATAAATATATGGCTGCATTAAAATCTGACGAAAGATTTAAAGACATTACTTTTAAAATCGATGAAGCTGAAGGACATGCTTTCAAGAAAATGCATGTACGCCCAAGACAAGAAATTGTAGCTTTAGATCTTGAAGATGACGTAAATCCAAGAGAGCTAACAGGTGATTATTTATCTCCAAAAGAATTTAGAGAAGCGTTATTAGACGACGATACAATCGTCATTGATGCACGAAATGATTATGAATATGACCTTGGCCATTTCCGTGGTGCAGTTCGTCCTGATATTACAAGATTTAGAGATTTACCTGACTGGATTAAAGAAAACAAAGACCAATTTATGGATAAAAAAATTGTAACTTACTGTACTGGTGGTATTCGTTGCGAAAAATTCTCAGGTTATTTATTAAAAGAAGGTTTCGAAAATGTGAGTCAACTTGAAGGCGGTATCGCTACTTATGGAAAAGACCCAGAAACAAAAGGTGAATTCTGGGATGGTAAAATGTACGTTTTCGATGAACGTATCAGTGTAGAAGTAAACCATGTAGATAAAACAGTTGTAGGTAAAGAATGGTTTGACGGCACGCCATGTGAACGTTATATAAACTGTAGCAATCCTGAATGTAATAAACAAATACTAGTATCAGAAGAAAATGAAGCACGTTACTTAGGTGCTTGCTCTCATGAATGTGCAGCTCATGAAAATAATCGTTACGTAAAAAAACATGATATTAGTGACGAAGAAAAAGCGAATCGCTTAGATAATTTTAAAGAACTAGTAAATCAATAAATCTCATTAAGCGCGTACACGTACTAAAAAATCGATTGAACTGACAGACTAACTATAAGTATGTTTTCAACTTAATCGACTTTTTTAATATCGTTATTTGAAGCTGAAACAAACCTTAGGCGATGGTTCACCTAAGGTTTATTTATATTTGTATAGTTATTTTTCAAAATAGAGGTCAGCAACTTAGCCAACTTCTACCTTTTGTTTATTCTTTATTTTTTTGATAAATAAGGCCTAAAGCACCCGATTTAAATGTTTTACTATCAAGTAATTTCAATTCTACTCGTTCATGTATATTTTGAAATAATGGCAATCCTTTACCAATCAATGTAGGCGAAATGGTAATTTTATATTCATCCACTATATCTAATTGCATCAAATAATGTGCGAGTCGAGGGCTTCCCAATACTACAATATCTTTACCTTCTTGTTGCTTCATCTGGATAATTTCATCTTTAACATTCTTTTTAACTAAACGTGAATTATGCCAATCGACACTATTCAAAGCTTTTGAAAATATGACTTTTTCAACATTTTCAATCCATTTAGCGTGTTTCAGTTCATGTTCAGAAGCATGTTTATCTGATGGAACTGTCGGCCAGTAATCATACATCATTTCATAGGTTTTGCGCCCCCAAACAATTGTGTCAGCAGTTTGCAACACTTCATCAGCAAAATTTTCTAATTCGTTATTATAAGCAATCCAATCAATATCCATAGCACCTTGAGAACCTTCAACAAATCCATCCAAAGAACTGTGTAAAAACACTACAAGTTTTCTCATATTAATTGCCCCTAACTAAATTCCCAAATATTTATGTTGCTTGAAATTTTCATTAAAAACTACAATCTTTATTATTTTATGTATACCCATATTTACATCAATGATTTATCGATATTTAAAGAATTTATCAAAATAAAAAATAACGACTGAGACATTTAAATGCCCCAACCGCTATCTTCATTATTAAAATTTATACTATTTTTGTTACTGAATATCTATATTATGCAGTAACCCATTGTGAAGGGCCAACTTCATCATATAATTTTTGTGCTGCAGCGTCTTGTACTGCTTCTGGTGCATTAGCAGCTGGTTGACCTTGATATTCAGCTGGTGCTACTGAATCCCATGTACTTTGTAAGAATTGGAACTTACCTGAAGCACCTGATGATGGGTTTGTAGCATGAATATCGCCACCTGATTCACGTTGCGCGATTTGTTGTAAGTGTGAATTCACACCTGATGAACCTTCTGAAGCTTCATTTGAGCTTGATTCGTTTGAGCTAGCTGAAGATTGTGTAGTTGCTTCTTGTTGTTGTGATTGTTGTGGTTGTTGTTGTTTTGTTGACTCTTGTTGTGGTGCACTTTGTTGAGTTGATTGTTGTGCTTGAGCAGACTGTTCACTTGAAGCTTGTTCAGTTTGTGACGCTTGTCCGTTTTGTTGTCCACTATTGTCTGCACTTTGTGCTGATGAACTAGTTGAACCTTCTCCTGATCCTTCACCATAGCTCCAAGTAAAGTTTTCACCATCTGAATTAAAATTGTAATTTAATCCGTCTTGATTAAAATTATAGTTATATGAACCATCATGTAATGCTGATTCATTTAATTGTTCTGGGTTATTTTGAGCTTGTTGCGCTAAATTTGCTTGATCAATATTTTGTTCTGATGCATCCGCTGAATTTCCTGCTGCTAATCCTGTTACACCTAATCCTACTGCTAATGTTGATGCAATTACTGTTTTTTTCATTATTAATAATCCTCCTAAGAGATAATTTCCATATTTTAAATTTAAAAATTAGATCGCAATTTCAACAATTGAAGTTGTTTACTTTTTACAACTAATTTGTAATTACTACTATAACACCCATAAAAAGCGCGTAGGTTACAGCCAAATTAAAAAAGCAATCGATTTTTTACATCGTCATTACGTTAAAAAGCATGATAAACATATGTAGATTAGCGGTGGAAAACTTTCATGGAGGTACAAAGGTGTATAAATACACTTTTGCGTTGTGTAATATGCTTGTAATTAGTGTGAAAATTAAACGTATATAACTTTTATTTTTCACAAATTTAAGATAAATCATTTTAGAATATACTGATAGATAGAATGTTTCATTCTGTCTAACTATAAAACTATTTAAACATTAATTTTTCACAAAACATTTTTATGATATTTAAAAATACCAAATCATAAAATAATCTCCTTCTATATATTGAAAAACTAAACCATTCATTAATATTTAAATAAAATTTATCTCAATAAACCCATTAACTAAACATAAAAAATAAGAGGTTAGAACATTTATTAATGTCTAACCTCTTAAAATTTATATAGTTAAAATTTGAATTTCAATTATATTATGCAGTAACCCATTGTGAAGCGCCAACTTCATCATATAATTTTTGTGCTGCAGCGTCTTGTACTGCTTCTGGTGCATTAGCAGCTGGTTGACCTTGATATTCAGCTGGTGCTACTGAATCCCATGTACTTTGTAAGAATTGGAACTTACCTGAAGCACCTGATGATGGGTTTGTAGCATGAATATCGCCACCTGATTCACGTTGCGCGATTTGTTGTAAGTGTGCATTCACACCTGATGAACCTTCTGAAGCTTCACTTGAGCTTGACTCATTTGAAGAAGTTGAAGCTTGTGTAGTTGTTTCTTGTTTTGGTTGTTGAGTTTGTTCAGTTTGTGGAGCAGCTTGTTGAGCTGGTTGCTCAGTTGATGCTTGCTCTGTTTGTTGTGGTTGAGTTTGCTCTGTTTGTTGTGATTGTGCTGGTTGTTCAGCTTGTGCTGGTTGCTCTGCTGAAGCATTACCTTGTCCATAGCTCCAAGTCCAATATTGGCCGTCTGATTGGAAGCTATAGTTTAAATTATTATGATTAAAGTCAATGTTATAAGCACCTTCTTGTACTGGCGCTGCGTTTAATGACTCTGGATTAGTTTGTGCTTGTTGAGCTAATTGTGCTTTATCTACACCTTGCTCTGAAGCGTCTGCTGAATTTCCTGCTGCTAATCCTGTTACACCTAATCCTACTGCTAATGTTGATGCTACTACTGTTTTTTTCATTATTAATAATCCTCCCAGAAGATAATTTTCGTTTTTATTTTTAAAATTGTTATTGAATTTCAATTATCTAAACAAAGATAATTTACTGCTTCAATGAATTCACAAATAGTACTATAACATCCATAAAACTCTTGTAGGTTACAATGAAATTAAAATAAACGACGTCTTTTTTACATCCTAATTACATACAATAAAGTTATTTTTATTATAAAATCCTTTTAAAAAAACTGTCATGAAAGTTCATATACTTTATCTACCAATTTATACCTTTGTAATATTAATGTAATTAGTGCGAAAATTCGGGTCTTTTTTAGACTAGAATATCGATTTATATTTGAATAAACATAGCAAAAGGTACGTTGCTTTAGTTATCTAAACACCGTACCTTTTGTCGAATGACTATATAAATTAAATGCTTTAATTTATCGGAAAATAGACTGTCATCGTCGTACCTTCTTCAAACTTACTATCAACAGAAATTCCTCCCCCGATTTGTTTAGCTAATGTCGACGCAATGTAAAGACCTAACCCCGAACCACCAGTTTCTTTATTTCTCGAGTTATCTACTCTATAAGTTCTATCAAAAATATATTTTAAATGTACTTGCTTTATACCTATACCTTCATCTTTTATTGAAATTCCTAGCATATTACGTTCATGTTCAAATACAGTAATTGTCACTACTTTATCAGTATCTGAAAATTTCAATGCGTTATCTATAAAATTCGTAATAATCCGTTCTAATGCAATTTTATCTTGATAAAAAGGTTTTATATTAGGAGAAATATTAATTTCTATGTGTCGCTTATTCTTTTTCAAACACTGTTGATATGATTCTAAAATGGGCATTAACAATTGATCAATATTTATTCGCGTATCGGAACGTTTATTATTTACAGACATGACATCTGTTAAGTCATCAAACATTTGATTTAAACGGTCTGCTTGTCTAATAAGCACTTGATAAGCATCTTGCTTAGCTAATTCAGTATAAATCATGCCATCATTAAGTCCTTCTGAATATGACTTAATACTAGCTAACGGCGTTTTTAAATCATGCGCTAAATTCTGAACCATACATAACTTTTCATCTTGTTCTGCTTTAATTTGATTCATTTGTTTGTCGATTCTTATGGTCATTTGGTTAAAAGCATCACTTAATTCTTTTAATTCTTTCGGTGATTGAATGTTTAAATCTTCTACTTTATAATTTCCTTTGGCAATTTGATCAGTACGATCATTTAATCTTTCAATTTTGTGAATCGTTGGAACAGAGAAGAATACCGCCATGGCCATAGTCATCAAGCTCGATACAAAGGAACAAAGTGTGAGTAATATAGTTTGATGAACGTCAAACCACATTAATTTGTATAATATAAAAACTAGAAGTGTCGTTATAAATAATGACCCCATAAATGAATAAATTAATTGTTTTCGAATCGTCATTTAAACACTCCTTTGAAACTTATAACCAAGTCCCCAAACTGTCGAAATAGTATACTCATTAAAATGATTACTTTCCAATTTCTCTCTAATACGATGAACATGGACATTAAGTGAATTGACATCTTCGTAAAATTCATAACCCCAAACTTCTTCAATTAATGAAGTTTTTGAAATAGCTTCATCTTCATGCGTCACAAAGTACCAAAGTAACTCAAACTCTTTAATACGAAACGGTATAACTTTACTATTAATTTCTACAATTTTAGTCATATTATTTAATTTAAGATTTCCACAATTGATAACTTCATGTCTTGTAGGTTTAGTTGTTACTCTATTCAATAAATTTTTCGCTCGTATCACAAGTTCTCGTGGACTAAATGGTTTTTTTACATAATCATCTGCGCCTAACATTAGCCCAAAAATTGTATCTGACTCGCTTGTTTTAGCCGTTAAATAAATGTATGGAATGTCTAGCTGTTGAGCTTTCATTTCTTTAACTACGTCATAGCCATCCGCTTCAGGCATCATAATATCTAACACTAATAAGTCTATAGCTTCATCTAAGAATTCAAGTGCTTCTTTACCATTTTCTGCAAGCGTCACTTGATACCCCTCAAATTCAAAATAAGTTTTACAGATTTCTCTAATATCTTTTTCATCATCCGCTATAAGTATGTGAGTCATTTTCATCATTCCTTAATTGTTTTCTTTTTATAAAATGATTTAAGCTTATTGAATTTATTATCTCTTTATTCATTAATATAATTATAAAGAAAAACAATTGAATTGGGTATGTGAAAATCATATCTGCAAGAATATAATTTAACATTATAAAAACACCAAAAAAGCTTGCTGTATATGAAAGTACATCAAGAATCAGACTAAGGCCTATAGCAATCTCTCCAAGTTGCACCATCCATTTAAATATTTCTAAATGATTCGCCACAACAGCCTCAAAGAAAAATTTAAACCACCTCGGAGAATCTTGGTTTTCTTTAATTACTGATACTAATCCATCTATTGCAAAACCGCCTGTCAATTTTTCATAGCCTTGGAATAGCATATAAAAGCCTGATCCTAATCGAATGATAAGCAATATAATTTTCGATATCATCTCATTAATCCACTCCTTTAAAATATTACGTGGATTGACTCGTCATCTATTCTAGAAGCCAATCCACATACTAACCAATTATTATTTTAGTTCTGCTGAGCCAAAGGTTACATGGGCTTTATCGCAATAAATTGTTACGGTATTGTATTCATCAGTATTAATACCTTTTAAATCAAATGTTTGCTCTGATTTATCATAATCAACTTTGTCGATTTTCTTCCCTTTTTTAATATCGCCATCGTTAGTGAGATATACATGTAAATCTGGGCCTTTAGATGATTGGAAATCTTTTAACATCAATTTATTATCATGAATCATCGCCTTACCTTCCACTTTTTCTTTATTTTCGCCTTTAAACATACCTTCCTTCATGCTTTTACTTTCACCCATATCTTTATTATCCATTTTTGTCTCAGATTTTGTTTCTTCTTCCATATCTTCTTTCTTAGTGTCCATATTATTACATGCTCCTAGTAATAATGATGTCGCTACCGTTCCCGAAATAAATAATGTTTTTATGTTCATAATATATACCTACTCTCAATTTAATTTTTTCATAGTTTAATAATACGGCGCATATAAATCATTTAACATTAACTGATTATTAACCTTTCTTAACTCTTTCTTAAATATAATGAAAGTTTCAGTTAAGACTTTAATATAAATATTTAAATTACTAGGCAATTAAACTTATAGTTGTCTAGCCGTTTTCTAAATAAGCGCATATAAAAAAGCTATGAAATCAACTGATTTAATTGATTCCATAGCGCTTCTTTTTTCATGATAAATGTGATAATTTATAAAGTTAGCTGATGTCTCTTTCATTTACCAATGACTATATTAGCAGTTATTTAGATAATGCAATTTTTATGTGCGCTAAATGATGGTTTTCATGCCATGACAATTTAGCTAATTTTGTAGCAACTGTGATTTCGCCACTACCTTTAAGCGTGAATTTACGTTCTAATTGATCTTTATCAATATGCTTACCCAAGGCCACAATACGAGCATTAATACCCTCTAACATTTGAATAGAATAATCGATGGATACTGAATTGTCTTCCAACTTCACCCATTTTTCTTGATCAAACGGCGGAACTATTGGATTATTATCCGTCAATGCTAATTTCAATCTTTGATACATATTGAGTTGTGAGTCTGCAATGTGGTGGACCAATTGTCGTACATTCCAACTTCCTTCCCGATATGTTTTATTTAATTCTTCTTTGGTGATATTTCCAACTACATCTCTTAAACGATGTGTATAATTGTCGATTTCTACTAGCCATTTTTGAACATCATCTAGCGTTACATTTTCTGGCACATCTAATTCACCTATCGGAAATTTTACATCCATATTAAATCACCTAATTATTAGTTATTTTTGATTCTACTTATGACTACTATATAAATTCTATCCTCAATAGTTGTATTACCAAATCTCATAAATTTAATCCGGTATAATCAACATATTTTGTTCATCAAATTCCCACATATCTCCATATGCAACTTCCCAATAGTAACCATTGATATCTGTAAAATAACCACCGTAACCGCCCCAATCTAAATCTTGAGCTGTTTTAACAACTATTGCGCCAAATGTCTCGACTTGTTCTAAAATTGAATCGACTTCCTCTTTAGATTTGGCGTTATAAGCTAAAGTAATACCTATAAAACCACCCGTGGTTATTGTAGGAGGATTATCTGCATTAATATCTTTTGCTAATTCTTCAATAGGGAAAATTTCTAATTTTGTACCGTCATTATTAAAAAACACGATTGCTAAATTGTCATCTGTTACCTCGGCAGTTGTTTTAAAACCAATATTTTTATAAAACTGAAGTGATGTCTTCAAATCTTTAACACCTAGCGTGATTAAATTGATTCTATTCATTAAATCTCCTCATTTATTATTGCAATTGAATTGCATATTATTTCCAGGGTTATAATTAATTTTCGTTACAGTAAGACTTTACCCTCGCAATCAATAAGTTATTCTTTTTTAATGAGCAAAATTCTTACTAAATGAAATAATAATGTCTTTATATGTCTCTAATGATTCAATAATTGCATATTCACCATCTCCATGCCACTCTCCACCGGATGGGCCGAATTCAATAGCGGGAACATCATACCTTGAATAATACCTTGTGTCTGCAAAACCATGTTGGCCAAACAACTCAACTTGATTTTTATCTCCAACAGTTTTTATATGTTGTATCAGTTTTTGAATATAAGGATTGCTTATTTCGTTTTTAACACTTGAACCAGTCAAGTTCAAGGAAATTTCACCATCAGTAACATCATTAATTTGTGCTAAAATATCTTCTTTATCTTGATTCGGTAAATAACGTATATCAAATGAAATCAAACACTCGTCTGGAACTTTATTATATACTTCACCACCTTTAATTTTTGCGAGGTTAATTGAAGGCGCGTCAAATATATCAGTAGACTCTTTAGCAAAGGGCAAATCGAGTATCTTATAATAAACTTCCATTGCTTTAGCAATTGCATTTTCCCCTTCCCAAGGTCTGCTACCATGAGCTGATTTCCCTTTAAATTGAATATCAAATTGCAAAATACCTTTAGCTTGAAAACCGATCCCTATTTGTGTTGGTTCAGCACAAATTACAAAATCACCTAAATAACCTTGATCCGTTAAATATGAAGCGCAATTATATCCTCCGATTTCTTCATCCGTTACTAATTGAAGCTGAACACAGACATCCCCTAAGTTAATATTCTTCAAATCACGCATCGCTACCATAAATGAAGCGACACCTGCTTTCATATCTGCTGAGCCCCGCCCATAAATCTTGCCCTCTTCAATTTGTGGTGTAAATTGGTTCTTTTTACCACTAACAACATCAACATGACCATTTAAAACAAGTTTTTTATTACCTTCTCCTACGTTACAAACAAGCATCTTATAACCATTATTTATTATTATTTCTGATTCCAAACCTTCTTTTTGTAACCATTCCGCACAGTACTCTATCGTTTCATTTGCAGTATGTTGACTAGAGCTATCAAATTGAATCAAATGTTCTAGTAAATCTAATATATCTTGCATTGACCATACCCCCTGCCTTTAATTGTGAAAAAGTATAATATATTATCTGAATATTGACAAGATTTAAAAATTTTAGTAATCTTTATTTATATCAATATATAAAAGTAACAGGTAATATTATTTTGAATTTTCACAAGTAAATATAAATTAAGCAAAGGCGCTTATATCTCAATCTCGTTGATTGTGTATATAAGCGCCTTTTTACACGTTAAGGGGCGATTTTATGACACGAAATTTAAATTACAATTGGATAAATGGGAAGCAAATCCAAACTGAAAAAACTTTATCAGTTGTCAATCCTGCAAGTGGTAAAACTATTGGAGAAGTTCCTAGTGTAGATGGTTCAACCGTTCAAAAAGCAATTGATAGCGCTGCTAATGCTTTTGAAAGTTGGTCTAATTATACTGCTGAAACTAGACAATCATTTTTAGAAAAGTGGGCAGTGAACTTGCTTAACAAACAGGAAGAACTTGCAGCTATTATGAGTGAAGAACAAGGCAAACCATATAACGAAGCATTTGGTGAAATTGGTGTATGTGCTAAATTCATTCGCTGGTTTGCCGAAGAAGGTAAACGTATATATGGGGAAATTATTCCACCATCATCTGAAAACCAACGTATTTCAGTAATTAAACAACCCGTAGGTATTTGTGGCCTAATTACACCTTGGAACTTCCCAGGTGCAATGGTGGCACGTAAAGTTGCGCCTGCACTAGCTGCAGGATGTACAGTTATTGTGAAACCGTCTAGTGAAACACCTAGAATTGCTATTGCTATTTTTGAAGAACTAATAGCTACTGGCATCGATAAAGGCGTTGCTAATATTGTTACAGGTAGCTCTTCATTAATATCTGACAAACTATTTAGCGATAAACGTGTTAAAAAAATGTCCTTCACTGGTTCTACCGAAATTGGAAAAACCTTAATGAGCGAAGCTTCCAAACAAATAAAACGTATATCTCTAGAACTTGGTGGTAACGCGCCTGCAATCGTATTACCCGACGCTGATTTAAATAACGCAGCCGACGCTATAGTCGATAATAAATTTGAAAATAATGGTCAAATGTGTAATGGAATTAACGTCATACTCGTACACAGAGATATCAAATCAGAAATGACCAAAAAAATCATTAGTAGAGTCAATAAATTAAAAGTAGCTCCTGGTAATGAATCCGGTGCACAAGTTGGTCCATTAATTAACCAACAGGCTATTGAAAAAGTTGAAAAATTAGTAGCAGAATCTCAGAAAAATGGTGCAACTATTCAAACAGGTGGCCACAAAGCTGATATAGCAGGATCTAAACTTTTTTATCAACCTACTGTTATAAACGATGTCACGCCAACTATGTCGATCGCTCAAGAAGAAATTTTTGGACCAGTAGCGCCAATTATTACTTTTGAATCTACTAAAGAAGCAATAGAAATAGCAAATGCCTCACCTTATGGACTAGCAGCTTACTTTTTCTCTAATAACATCAATACAGTATATCAAATTAGTGAGCAATTAGAATTTGGAATGATTGGCGTTAACGGAACTCAATTAAGTGTACCTCAAGCACCATTTGGCGGTATTAAAGAAAGCGGGATGGGACGCGAAGGTAGTCACTTCGGTCTAGATGGCTTCCTAGAATTAAAATATATTTCACTATCTTTACTTAAATAAAATAGCTAAGGGGATGTCACACATGCAAAACAAAAATAGAGTAACTGGAAATATAACAAAAAATAAATTAATTGAATTAGTCAAATCAGATGAAATTGACACTATAATCATGGGATTTTGTGATATGCAAGGAAGGCTCATGGGTAAGCGAATTACAGGAGACTTTATTTTAGAAAATGATATTTCAGATGGCACACACTTTTGTAACTACTTACTAGGTACAAATTTCGAAATGGATACAAATGAAAACTTTGAATTTATGAATTGGAATAAAGGCTATGGCGACTATTTAGCAGTACCTGATTTAGATACGTTAAAAGTTGTGCCATGGTTAGAAAAAACTGCCATGGTCTTTTGTGATGTCTATTCCGTAGATGGTAGTGAACCTATTTGTATTGCACCAAGAAATATATTAAAACATCAAATCCAAAAGGCTGAATCACATGGTTTATCACCACATATGGCTAGTGAATTAGAATTCTACTTATTCAATAATTCTTTCGAAGAAATTTCAAAACAAGGTTACAACAATTTGGAAGCTGCTGGACATTTAAATGAAGATTACAATTTACTACAAGGCAGTAAAAACGAGCCTATTTATCAAGAAATAAGACACCAAATGCACCTCATGGGAATCACTGTCGAATCTTCAAAAGGTGAAGCATACAAAGGACAGCATGAAATCAATTTAAAATATTCTGATGCTTTAAATGCAGCTGATCAACACATCATGTTCAAACATGGAATGAAAGAAATTTGTATACAAAATGATAAATCCGTAACCTTTATGGCCAAACCTTACGAAGAGTGGACTGGATCGAGTGGTCATATACATCTCAGCATGATGAAAAAAGGAACAAAAACAAATGCCTTCTACGCTGGTGATGACGCCGACGAACCTAAATCTGAAATCATGCAACATTTCTTAGCTGGCATTTTAAAATATACTAAAGATTTTGCTTTAATGTTTGCACCTTACGTCAATTCATATAAACGTTTCGCCCCTAACTCTTGGGCGCCTGTTAGCATCGCATGGAGCAGAGACAATCGCTCAGCAGGTTACCGTGTAGTTGGTGATGGCAATTCATTACGCTTTGAATCACGTATTTCAGGTGCAGATATGAATCCTTACTTAGCATATTCCGCACTTATAGGAGCAGGACTATATGGTATTGATAACAAGATTCCTTTAAGCGAAGAATTGCTTGGTAATGCCTATGAACAAGACAGTATCACTCGAATTCCATCATCATTACATGAAGCTATCTTGCAATGGAAAAATAGTGAAGTTGTCACAGAAGTATTAGGTGAAGATGTCGCAAATCACTATTTAGAAGCTGCACAATCAGAGCAAAATGATTTCGATTCTTACGTCACTACTTGGGAACGTTCACGTTATTTTGAACAGAGCTAATACCATGCAAAACTATTATTATAAGGAGGAACAATTTATGAGACTAAAAGATAAAGTATGTATTATTACCGGTGCAGGTGGCGGTATGGGGAAAATTGCAGCACAAACCTTTGCCAAAGAAGGTGCTAAAGTTGCAGTCTTTGAAAGAGATGAGCAAGCTGGTCTTGAAACTGTGCAAATAATTAAAGACAATGGTGGCGAAGCTACATTGTTCAAAGTAGATATTGCAAACGAAGAGAATGTTAAAAATGCAGTTGCAGACACTGTTCAATCTTATGGAAAAATTGATGTACTATACAATAATGCAGGTGTTATGCCTGAAGCAGATAATTCTGTAGTAAATACAAGTGAAGATGTTTGGGACTTAGTCATGAATATCAATGTTAAAGGCATTTTCTTTATGACAAAGTATGTAATTCCTGAAATGGAGAAACGTAATTCTGGTTCTATTATTAATATTGCATCATTTGTCGCCGAAATGGGTTGTTCTGTACCACAAGATGCTTATACCGCATCAAAAGGCGCTGTTGTTTCTTTAACTAAATCCTTAGCTATACAATTTAGGCCTAAAGGTATTAGAACTAACGCAATAAGTCCCGGACCAATCGAAACACCATTACTAATGGAGTGGTTAGTCTCAGATGAAGAAGCTAAAAACACTAGATTAAACAGACAACCAACTGGCCGCTTCGGGAAACCAGAAGATATTGTAAACTGTGCGTTATACTTGGCGTCAGATGAATCAGACTGGACGAACGGCGCAAATATTAACGTGGATGGTGGTATCACTGCAAACTACTTCTAAATAATTACACATTGATATAAATACTTTAGAGTGCTTCCGTAAAAAACCATGTACTTCATGGCCTTTTAGTACACATTTAGAAATAGACATACACTAATACTTTAAATTAACTATTAACTTAAAGTATTTTCAACCAAATTTGCTTAATAAGACATAAATTAACCCCGAGACATTATAAGTCTCGGGATTTTTAATTTTATATACAATAACTGTGACATTCTTATTTTTTTATCAACTTTGTAAGAATTATATTCGAAACAATCATCCTGAATAATGAAAATTCTGGATTTATAGACTCGAGCTATTACTATTACTTATTTTTTAGGTATTCATTTTCACCAATAATGCCGGCACGTCTATCAATTTCCTCTAGTTTTTTAGCTTTTGGAATACATAATATATATGCAAATATAATCGCAATAATACCTGCACTCAACTTACCAATCATTACAGCAGGTATCAGTGTAGGTTGAAAATTTGCTGTATAAGAAAGATGATCTCCTAACAAGAATGCCGAGCATACACCAAATGCAATATTGAGCACCTTATCTTTTGGTGGCATATCTCTTACAAGTTTTAGCATTGCTAAAATGTTCGCAATTGTTGCAATAAAACCTGCGCTTCCTACCTCACTTAACCCTACTTTACTTCCAACTTTGTGCAGTCCTTTAGAAAAATATTTACGAATTAAATATACCATCGGAAAAGCGCCTGATAACATAATAGCGATATTACCTGCATTTTCTAATGCTCTAAAATTGTCTTGCTTATCAGCCATGATGGGATCAAATCCCCAACTACCAAATATAGTGGTAAACAAACCTGTAAATATTTCTACTACAGAAAAGACAAATACTAATTTAATACATGTATCTAGAACTTTACCAAAGACAATAAATATTTTAATCATAATGTCAGAAAAGAAATACAACCCTATTGCTGTGATTAATACAAATAGAATTAATGGTAACAGATTAATAAATACCGTAGACATGCTAATTTGAAATATATGTGTTGCTGCACTTGTTGTATCAATAACCGTTCTAATTTTTGTATGGCTTAATAGAATTATTACCGTGGAAATAAAAACACCAAATGGTATAGCCAATAGCCCTGACAATATTCCTAACGCCATATACTTATGATCTCGTTTATCTAGCATTGGCAACCCTAGCGGTATTGTAAACACAATCGTTGCCCCTGCCATAAAACCAACAATCATCGCCATTATCCATCCTTCATAACTTTGCTTTAAAACATCTGCAAGTTGATATCCTCCCATATCTGTTGCAAGTATAGAGGTAGCTGCGATTGCTGGATCAGCACCAATCTTGTCAAATAGTGGCCCAAAAACTTGTTCTATGAATTTTGAAATAAAAGGGATTGATGCCATGATACCTGCTGAATTAGCAAAAATAGGCCCAATAGTATAAATTCCTTCCATAAACTCTTTACCTATACCTTTATCTGCATTACGAATCGCACCAAATGCACCTAACACTGCGCATGCCATAATAATATAAATAATTACCGTTCCAATATGCTCCATGATGATTCCCCCATTGTTAAAGGCTATAAAAAAACAAAAAAGTACCTATTTGATTAATTCAAATAAGCACCTTTGCTTTTTATATTCACTTGTTTTGTTATCTCAATTTTTCTATGATTTTAGAAGCTTCAATTTCAATACCCACTTGGTTATCCATACTCTTTCGCCTGAGTTTCTGATAAGCTGCTTCTTCTGTTAAATTTAATTGCTTCATCAATATGCCTTTTGCTTTTTCAACAAGTTTCCTATCGTCCATTTGTTTTTTAGTATGATCCACTTCAAATCTTAATTCAGCAATATTTTGAGCTTGCCTCATTGCAATCTCAACAGCTGGTAATAATTGCGCTTCGGAAATAGGTTTCACAATATAGCCTACTATATTAGCTTGTTTCGCCTCTTCTACATATTCACAATGACTATATGCCGTCAGTAGCAATATTGGAATATTATATTTTTTCGAAATGATTTTGCTTGCTTTTAAACCATCCATTTTCGGCATTTTAATGTCCATAATGATTAAATCTGGCCGAAACTTATCAGTAGCTTCTAATGCTTTTTCTCCATTACCAACTTCAGCAACTACATTATAATTCGCAGCTGCCAACATTTCTACGATATCCATCCTAACGATTGACTCGTCTTCAACAACTATAATAGATGTCATTTTAATTCTCCCCTTTGTATTGAAACTCCACTCTCGCATTCGTTCCAACACTGTTACGTTCAATTATAAATGCCCCGTCTAAGTCATTTTCCGTAATTGTGTTTACAATTTTCAAACCAAATGATTGTTTGAATTCACACGCAGTCTTGCCCGTGTCTTGTACATTTAAATTAATTAATTCATATTGAGCATTGTATGATAGACAAACTGTGATTACCCCTTTTGTTTGTCCATTAAATGCATGTGTTAAGCAATTCGTTATAAGTTCATTTGCAATTAATGCGATAGACACTGCAATATTTGAAACTAAGTGGATGTTTTCATCTGTTTTATAATCAATATGTATCCTTTTATTAGGAGTTTCGTTATAAACTATCATATTTCCAATTTTTTTAATTAATTTATCAATATTTACAGAGTCTGTGGATGATTCATCTAGTATCACTTCATAAACAGATGCGATACTTAAAATTCTATTAAGGCTTTCTTGGAAATACTTTTCACTTCCATTGGGTAATCCTCGTCTCATCTGTAAACGCAATAAACTAGCAACAGTCTGTAAATTATTTTTCACACGATGGTGTATCTCACCGATAGCGACTGATTTAGATATTAATGCACGTTCTTTTTCTTTTAAATCTGTAATATCTTTTAACAAAATTAAATGACCGGTCATCACACCATCTTCAAGCAACTGTATACATTTAATTTGAAAATAATGTCCTTTTAGAGCACGCTCTTCAATTGTGATAATTCGTCCATCTGTTAACATATTTTCGATAGATGGAAACAATTCTATGAAATTCAATCCTGCTTCACAGTCCAAATGTAAAAGTTCACTTACCATTGCTTCTCCTGCTAAATTAAAGTAACGTATGTTCAACTCATTATCTAAATCAAACAAGCTTTCCTCAATCATGTCTGGTACAAAAATTGGATCACTCTCTGAATTCGACACCAAATCACTTAAAGTACTGGTTGCTTGTGTTAATGCTTTCAATCTTTTTTCTTCCATAATTTTATTACTGACATCTATTTCCATTATTAGAATACCAATAATTTCATTAGCTAATTTAATTGGCGTAGCGCTCTGTTCTACTACTTTACCCTCTTGCGAAATAGCGCGATGTTGTGCAAATTCACTACCTGAAAGTACTTCAAATACAGCTGGCTCAAACTTTTCATAAACATTAGCTTCTACTACAGACCCTTGATACAAGCTTTTACAATTCACCGGAACTGCTTCTGCAACAACAATAACTTCACCATGCTTTTCTATTGGACAATCAATAAAAACGTTTGCCTGATTCAAGTTGGCAATCATTTGTAATTGTTCTGATACCTCTGAAATCTTATTTATTGCTGCCTCTGACAACATTGTCCTTGCTTTACATCTTATGCTTACTTCATCGATATGCATCATTCCAAACATATTTATGTGAATATTTTGATTTTTATATTCATATACTATTATGAAATTTTGTCAAAAATATGTCAATTCAAAACGCAATAATTCAAAATTTTATAGTAATTTCACACTAGTCGATGAATATGTCATCCTTGCAATCATTAAAATCCCTCTCCCACTGCTCATAAATACAAAAAACTCTTTATATGTTTATTAATTTCACAATCTAATGAAAATCTTAGACCAATGATGTTCATTGAATATTGCAACGTTTATCACAATGATGTACATAAAATGAAATTGGATTTGTGTCTGATGAATGTACAACTCTTTGATGCTATGTGCTAAATTAGAATCAACAACAAGGGAGGGATTCAATATACAGACAGAAAACTTTAGCGTCATTACAGAATTGATTAAAAACCCTAGGCTTAAAGGCAAAGATCTCGAATTAATGTTCAATATATCTCGTAGACAACTTGGCTATAGAATCCAAAAAATCAATACATGGTTAACTGAACAAAATTTACCTACGATAGAGCGTACTAGCCAAGGCTTCTTCATCGTTGATGACGCAATAAAGCATTTTCTTAATGTATATATTGAGCCTTTACCACAGGAAAATGAGCAAGTATATACTGCTTGGCAGCGCGCGCACCTCATTTTACTGATGTTGTTTAAAGAAGATGAAATGTTATCGTTAAATCACTTTTCTATCGATTTAAAAATTAGTAAGAACACTGTATTAAACGATTTAAAACAATTAAAGTCACTACTAGAACCATATAATATTACGCTGAAATACTCACGACAAAAGGGCTATCATTTAAAAGGTAATGAATTTGAAATAAGAAAACTTTTAACTAATTTAATTGATAAAGCATATACACTAAACATTTTAAATGATGATATTTTGGATGTTTTAGGCTTACACAAAGACAAACTTCAAATAATCGATACACAAATTAATAAAATCGAACAGTATTTAGAGAGCAATTTTATAGATCAAAGTACACAAACGTTACGTTATAAACTCTATTTTATTATTAGAAGAATCCAACATAATAAAATTGTTTCACCCTTCTCAATTGGCTATGATGATCTCTCTGACACTGAGGAATATCGAGCAACAGAAATACTTACTTCAAATTACTCTGATATACCTCGACAAGAAAAACTGTTTATAGCATTACAACTTTTATCAACAAGTGTGCAATGGTCAGAACTAGATGATTCAACGTTTTTACCAGAATTAAAAGTAGCACTTCAGTCTATGCTTGATCAATTTGAAAAAATCACTTTTATCACCTTTAAAGAGCGTGAAACATTACTTAATCAATTAATGTTTCATATGAAGCCAGCTTTTTACAGAATTAGATATCAATTATCTGACGTCGAAAGTTTACAGAATACTCTGAAAGATGATTATAAAGAATTGTTTCACCTTGTAAAACTCTCTTCTAAACCAATGGAAAAAATATTACGACAACCTCTGCCCGATAATGAAATTGCATACTTAACCATTATTATCGGGGGCATTTTAAGAAGGCAAGATGAAGACATTGATAAAAAAGTGAAAGCAGTTGTTGTCTGTACACAAGGAACCTCAATTTCTCAATTAATGTTACAAGAACTACGAAGTGTATTTCCTGAATTTATATTTTTAGATGCGTTATCACTACGCGAGTTTAACCACTATACTCTCGATTTTGATGTAGTCTTTTCTCCAATGCACATCATGACGAATAAGAGATTATATATTACTAAAACGATATTAACCGCTAAAGAAAAACATCATCTACGTCAACACGTATTTGGTCAACTTAATAATACGTTCGACACTGATATATACGCTCAAAAAATGGTAGCAATGATACGTGAACACGCTGATATTCATAATGAGGACAGCTTATTGAATGAAATTAAACAACAGTTCGATTCGATTCATGCTTATACATCAATCGAATCGTCTTCAATATCGTTAGATTATCACTTAAATTTGCAGGATTTGTTACCTATAAATCATATTCAACTGATCTCGCACGTTGAAAGTATAGAGGAAGCCATACAAGTTGCTGCTAAACCACTTTATAGTCAGCATTATATAGATGCTAATTACATTGATTCTATGATTCAATATTTCGACGAAACGTACATGGTTATTAATCAAAATATCGCAATACCACATGCAGAAAACGAACAAAATGTGAATCGCACCTCTATGAGTATGTTGGTATTAGATGAACCATTAACACTAAAAACAGGACATAATGTAAATATATTTGTAATTATTGCAGCAACAGATAAATTTAAACATTTAAGACCTCTATTACAATTACGAGACTTGGCTCAAGACACTGAAATGGTACAAAAAATTATAAAAACTGATTCAAAATCACAAGTTTTCGAAGTCATTAAACACTTTTCAATTATAGAGTAAATCAAAGGGGTTGGGCCATATGGAAAGTTTAAAATTAGATACATCTAACATCATTATTGGATTAGAGGCTGCGACAAAAGAAGATGCATTAAGTCAACTAGCAAAACGTATGTACAACAATGGGTACGTAAAAGCGTCTTATGAAAATGCAGTTATTGAAAGAGAAGCATCCTTTGCTACAGGCTTACCTACAGTGTATTGTTCGGTAGCAATTCCACACACGGACATTCAACACGTTAATTCAAAGTCTATCGGCGTGGCTGTACTTAAAGAAACCGTACCCTTTGTCATTATGGGGGAACTTGAAGCAACAACAGATGTAAAATTAATTTTCATGCTCGCAATGGATAAAGAAGATGCACAACTATCATTACTCCAAAAGTTAATGGGAATTTTTCAAAACAATAAAATACTTGAAGCCATTGCAAATTCAGCAGATGGCAATGAAATCATAAATATTATTGAACATGAAATCAAAGAAGTATAAGTACCCTTTAAAAAAATGAAACATTTTAAGGATATATTTAAAAAGTTAAGATCAAAAATTAGGAGGAATTTATTATGAAACAAGTATTAGTAGCATGTGGTGCAGGTATTGCAACATCAACGGTAGTGAACAGTGCAATTGAAGAAATGGCGAAAGAACACAACATCAAAGTAGATTTAAAACAAATAAAGATTTCTGAGGTAGGTTCGTATGTTGATACAGCAGACTTATTAGTTACAACTGCTATGACGCAAAAAGAATACGATTTTCCTGTTATTAATGCACGTAACTTTTTAACTGGTATTGGGGTTGAAGACACTAAAAAAGAAATTTTAGATGCATTACAAAGCTAATGAACCATTTATTAAAATAATCATACGAACTGTTGGGATAAATACCGTAACAATTTTTTATAGTTATAACAAAGTGACATCTTAATTTATACCAATAGTACTTTATATAAAGAGGATGGTGTAAGGGATGAGTGGATTTGTAGATTTTATTCAAGCTTTTTTAGATTTAGGGGCAACAGTTATACTTCCTATCGTTATATTCCTATTAGGATTATTCTTTAGGCAAAAAGTGGGCGCAGCATTCAGGTCAGGTCTGACAATTGGTGTTGCATTTGTTGGGATTTTCTTAGTTATTGACTTACTAGTTAACAACCTTGGCCCTGCTGCTCAAGCCATGGTTAAAAACTTAGGGGTTAGTTTAAATGTCATTGATGTAGGTTGGCCAGCAACGTCTTCTATTGCATGGGCCTCTACAATTGCTGCATTTATTATTCCTTTAGGCATTGTCGTTAACATCGCAATGTTATTAACAAAAACAACACGTACTATGAACGTAGATATCTGGAATTTCTGGCACTATACCTTTATGGGTGCCATGGTTTATGCAATATCTGGCAGTATTTGGCAATCTTTAATAGCCGCTGCAGTATTCCAAATTGTTTGTCTAAAAGTGGCTGATTGGACTGCGCCAATGATGAGTAAGTTTTATGACTTACCTGGCGTGTCTATTGCAACAGGTAGTACCATTTCATATGCTCCAGGTATTTTCTTAGTAAAAGGATTGCAAAAAGTACCTGTAATTAAAAACTTAAATGCAGATCCTGAAACGATTCAAAAAAGATTCGGTGCATTTGGTGAATCTATATTCGTTGGTTTAGTACTAGGTTTAGCAATTGGCTTATTAGCAGGCTACAACGCTGGCGACGTGATAAATCTTGGTATGTCAATGGCTGCAGTTATGGTGCTGATGCCTCGCATGGTTAAGATTTTGATGGAAGGTTTAATGCCTGTTTCAGAATCCGCACGTACATGGCTAAACAAACGTTTTGGTGATCGCGAAATCTACATTGGCTTAGATGCAGCTGTTGCATTAGGCCATCCAGCAGTTATCGCAACCGCTTTAATTCTAGTACCTATCACCGTATTGTTAGCTGTTATTTTGCCTGGTAACCAAGTGCTACCTTTTGGTGACTTAGCAACCATTCCGTTTGTTGTCGCTTTTATTGTAGGTGCTGCTCGAGGAAACATTATACACTCAGTTATTGTTGGCACAATCATGATTGCAGTTTCCTTATATATCGCAACTGATGTCGCACCGATATTCACAAGTATGGCAGAAGGTACAAATGTGAAAATGCCATCCGGTTCATCACAAATTTCAAGTATAGACCAAGGCGGTAACATCTTAAACTATATTATATTCAAATTCTTTGGCTTATTTAATTAACTTATAGGAGCTGACTAAACATGAAAGCACTCGTTAAAACTAAAGAAGGTTTTGGAAACCTAGAATTATTAGATACAGAAACGCCTTCCCCGAATGAAGATGAAATAAAAATAAAAGTCCATTATGCAGGTATTTGTGGTACAGATATTCACACATACGAAGGACATTATAAAGTGAATTTTCCTGTTATACTAGGCCACGAATTCTCAGGAGAAGTTGTAGAAATCGGTACAAATACTACAAATTTTAAAATCGGAGACCGTGTTACTTCAGAAACAACATATTACATTTGTGGGGACTGTGACTATTGCCAAAACGGTGATTATAACTTATGTAATCATCGTAAAGGCTTGGGTACTCAACAAAATGGTGGTTTCACGCAATACTTAATTACTCCAGCAACTAGCGCACATCACATACCCGACAATGTTTCTTACAAAGCTGCTGCGATGACTGAACCTTTAGCCTGCGCGCACCATGCCGTCTCTAAAATTGACATCCAACCTGAAGATGTTGTCGTTGTTATTGGCCCTGGTCCTATTGGATTGTTAGTCGCTCAAGTTGTTAAAAGTAAAGGCGCTCAAGTTATAATCACTGGATTGAATAATGATCAAGCAAGATTAAATAAAGCAAATGAGCTTAACTTAGACCATGTAGTTAATATTCAAAATACTGATTTGAAATCATATGTAAATAAAGTCACTAATGGTTATGGTGCAAATGTCGTATTAGAATGTTCTGGCGCAATACCTGCCGCCAAACAAGGATTAGATATTTTACGTAAAAAAGGACAATATGTTCAAGTTGGTATCTTTAAAGATAGCGAAATCCCATTCAATTTAGAGCAAATAGTTCAAAAAGAATTACGTGTTGTAGGTACTAGAAGCCAAAAACCAGCAGATTGGGAGCCTTCTTTACAACTACTAAGCTGTGGAGAAGTCGACGCAGAATCTCTTATTACAAACGAACTTGATATTACACAATGGACAGAAGGATACGACCATATAAAGAGTGGTGAAGGTATCAAAGTATTACTTCGCCCTATCGAATAATTCTCAAAATAGTCATCGTTAATATACAAACGATAAAAGGAGCGTAAAAATATGGTAGAACTAATGTTGGATTTCATGCTTGGACCCTTGAGAAATATTACAGATTTATATATGAACAACTTACTATACGCGAATACCATCGTCATTCTCAGTTACTTTGTCGTTAAATTTTTTAAAAAGAGAAAAACAACTTCTGAGCAAGGTTAATTCATTTCATATTTACAAGTTAAGAGGTGACAACATTTGAAAGCTTTAAACTTATATGGCATTGAAGATTTAAGATATGAAGAAACAACACCACCTGAAATTGACAACAGCAATGATGTTATTATCAAAGTAGTAGCAACGGGCATTTGCGGTTCCGACAATTCGCGTTATAAAAAATTAGGACCTTACCGAGCAGGTACACCATTTGGCCATGAGTTCTCAGGTACTGTTCATAGTGTAGGGAATGATGTAAAACATTTATCTATTGGTGATGCCGTGACAGGATGCCCTGCGATTGTATGCCACAAGTGTGAACAATGTGAAAAAGGTGCGTATTCTAGATGTGAAAATTTATATGTCATAGGTTCTTATGAACCCGGATGTTTTGCAGAATACGTTAAACTCCCAGCTCATAACGTCTTAAAGTTACCTAATAATGTAGATTTTGATACGGCCGCTATGGTTGAACCGTCTGCAGTGGTAGCACATGGGTTTTATAGAACAACAATGAAGCCCGGTGCAACTGTGGCTGTCATCGGTTGCGGAAGTATTGGATTACTGGCCTTACAATGGGCTAAAATATTTGGTGCTGCTAAGACTATTGCTATAGATATAGACCCCAACAAACTAGAAATTGCTAAAACACTTGGTGTTGATTATATAATTAACTCTAAAGAGGAAAATTTAAATGACGTTATTAAAACACTCCCTTTTAACATAGATGTAGCTGTGGAATCAGCTGGCTCACCATTTACTATAGGACAAGTCTTAACATTACCATCTAAAGGCGGGGAAGTCTTACTACTTGGTATACCTTATTCAGATATTGAAATAAACCGTGAACACTTTGAAAAAATATTACGTAATGAGCTCAATGTGATTGGTTCTTGGAATGGCTTATCTGCGCCATTTCCAGGCGAAGAATGGCATGCATCACTACATTATATGTCTACTGGGAAAATCAAAGTACATGCTATGATTTCAGATTATCTAGATTTGGCGCAAGGCCCTGCAATATTTGATGCAATAGTAAATAACAAGAAACATTTTAACAAGGTGATTTTCCATCCATAATTAATACATTAACTTTAGCTGTAATAAGATCTATACCAATAGATTTATTTACAGCTGTTTTTAACTTTAAAAGACCCGAGGCTTCGACATAAGCCACGGGTCTTCTAAATATTAACCATATAAGCAATAAATAACTAGTTGAAACAACGCAATCGTTTTATAAAAAGTTGATTTACGCTTTACAATGTCAAATTTATTGTAGTTTCATAAATCCATTACCTAAGACGTCGCGCACATCATGGATAACTAGAAATGCATTTTCATCATGTGCGTTAACAATTTTTTTAATTCTAGCTAATTGGTTTTGCGGTACGACAACGTAAAGTACATTCGTTTCTTTACGTTCATAGCCGCCCACACCATTTAATAGTGTGGACCCTCTACCTGTTTCATTATTAATATCTAAACTGATATCTTTATTATAATCTGAGATAATCGTAATCGCTTTTTTCGGATTAAACCCTTCTATAATAAATGTCATACTCTTTTCAACAATAAAAAGCATTACAATCGTATATAATACGTTTTGGACCGGAAGTACAATTAAGAAAGATAATACAATGATTGAATCTAAAATAAACAATGCCTGTGATGTCTTTATCTCGCTATATTTGTTAATAATTTTAGCGATGACAGAAGTACCACCTAATGTACTTCGTGCGGAAATCACTAGTCCGCTTCCAATCCCAATTAACACACCAGAAAATACTGTATTGATAAAATCAGATTCCAGATTCATATTAAATGATTCAGTCAATCCTAAAAATGCTGAACTCGAAATAACAGTGATTAAAGTATAAATAGCAGTAGTTTTACTTAAATATTTCCAACCTATCGCAATCAATATCATATTTATAATCAAGGAAGTAAGTGCCGGCGATAAACCTAATGTATATTTTAAGTTTAATGAAATACCAACTGTCCCCCCTTCCCCTAAATTAGAAGCAATGACAAACGCATTGATACCTATACTAATAAGAAACGTACCTAAAATACAAAAACATATATTTTTAAAATGGATTTTATACCACATCCCTTAAACACCTCTTTTCTCAATTATTTAAACACACACATACATCTATCAGTATTACATTTTTTCTAAAAAAATTAGACGATATAAAAAGAAACTTTCTAGTTATTGAACCAAAAAGTTTCGTAAATTAAAGCTCTATATTAATTTTTAACACAAGTCTATATCATAGTAGAAAAGGTCAGTAATTTCAATTGAATGAGGTTAAATTAAAATTGTATCGGTTAACTAAATTATATTTTAGTTCTATGTGCTAATTAAAAACTGTACGCAACGGCGTTCGGCATAACTTATATGGTATATGCTATTTATCTACGCTCATCACAATTTAATTAAAATGGATTTTGATTCAGCCATTGGCCGCCATCCATAGTCATACAGGCACCATTTATATAACTGGCTTCCTCTGATAATAGGAACTTAGCCAAACCTGCTATTTCTTCTGGTTGTCCCATTCTACCTAATGGAACACTATCAAGCGTTTGTTGCTTAGCTTCTTCTGATAAACTTAGTTTTCCTGATCCACCTGTATTATCAATCGGACCTGGCGCAATTGCATTGACTGTAATGCCATATTTACTTCCCCACTCTACTGCGAGCGTTCTAGTCATGGATAATACACCAGCTTTAGCACTTGCTGAGTGCACTACTCCAACGCCAGCTCTCCATGCATAGGTCGCCACCATATTGATAATGCGCCCTTGTTGGCCATTTTTTATCCATTCTTTACCTACAGCTTGTGTACAGTACCAAGTCCCATTAAGGACAATATCTATAACAGAATTCCAACCATTGAGTGATAAATCTTCTGCCGGACATAGAAAATTACCTGCCGCATTATTCACCAAACCATCGATTTTTCCAAATGTTGCTATTGTTTTATCTACTGTGTATTGAACCCTTTCAGGGTCTCTCACATCCATATCTATACATAACACTTGTCCTTCAAACTTTTCCATTTCAGCTTTGGCCGCTTCCAACCGCTCTAAAGAACGACCAGTAATGACTACATTTGCCCCTTCATCCGCAAATCTTGTCGCCATTGCTTTTCCCATCCCACTGCTACCGCCTGTCACAATTATCACTTTGTCTTTCATGTGCATTCTCCTTTTAAAAACTGATTTAAACCAACACGTCAAATTTCTAAAGTAAGCGTTTACACATAATTGTACCTTACTTATCTATCATTAGTAAATCATCTTAATTGTTGTTAATTTCACTTATAAAAATATATAAATTGATAATTATTATAAGTTTTTAAAATTTATGTAAATTTAGCCAAAAGCATCGTGATACATGCTATATTGTCCTTGATATCGAAAACCGATATCGGATTATGTTATTAATTATTAAAGGGGCTGGTTGATATCGACTCTAAATTAGAAAGACGTATGTTTCTTGGTTTCATTTATATCCATATTTTGCATCATGCTAATGAACATCCTATTTATGGTAGCTGGATGATGGAAGAGTTAATAACACATGGTTATACAATAAGTGCTGGAACACTATATCCTCTCTTACACCGAATGGAAGATGAGTCATTACTTGTTAGTGAAAAAACTGTTGTTGCCGGTAAGCAACGTAAAAACTATAAAATCACTCCATTTGGTAAGCAAATGTTAGAAAAAAGTCATCAGAAATTAAAAGAAATCGTCGGAGAAATTTAATCTAGGAGGGGATTTGTTATGAAATATCTTGAAGTATTTCTCGTAGCTCTAAGGTTAGGCTGCACTTCATTTGGTGGTCCAACAGCACACCTTGGTTACTTCTATGATGAATACGTAAAACGAAGGCAATGGCTTACAGAACAACAATACACCAATTTAGTAGCATTATGCCAATTTTTACCCGGACCTGCTAGCAGCCAAGTTGGATTCGGTATTGGTATAACTAAAGCAGGTTTGGTCGGCGGTATAATTTCATTTATTGGATTTACACTTCCCTCAGTGATTGTACTAATGCTTTGCGCAACTTTTCTCTTAGCTTACAGCAATGATTTAGGTTGGACGCACGGCCTAAAATTAGTAGCCGTTGCAATTGTACTAAATGCTATTATTGGCATGGGACAAAAATTATTACCCGATTTAAAAACAAAAATTTTAGCCTTGTTCACATTAGTAGTAGCTATAACGGTTATTCATCCACTATCGCAATTAGGTGCGTTGATTGCAGTGGCTATAGTTGGATTAGCGATTTTCAAACAAACAGATGAAGATAAAGTATCGATAAAAATATTTAATATTCCACGAATAGTAGGTGCCATCTCTCTTATACTATTTTTTAGTCTTTTAGTAATCTTACCTATATTGAATTTTGTCACTAACAATTCATGGATTAACATGATTGATAACTTTTATCGTTCTGGCGCACTTGTATTCGGTGGCGGACATGTTGTCTTACCTTTGTTAGAACAATCATTTGTAGCAACTGATATGATTAGTGCTAATGACTTTTTATCAGGTTACGCATTAACACAAGCAGTTCCAGGACCGTTATTTACTTTTGCTGCATATATTGGAACTGTTATGTCTGGTGTTTTAGGGGGAATAGTTGCAACAATAGCTATTTTCTTACCTGCCTTTTTATTATTAGTTGGCGTTTTACCTTTTTGGGAACACGTACAATCAAACCGCTATGCAAAATCAATGTTAAAAGCGGTCAGTGCTGGCGTAGTAGGTATTTTAATTGCAGCTTTTTATGATCCAATATTCACATCCTCAATAAAATCAAATATGGACTTTGCATTTGCTGCTACATTGTTTGTATTATTGGCATATTGCAAAGCACCATCTTGGTTAATTGTAATTTTAGGTTTATTGATCGGCTTAATCTTTTATTAATTAAAAAGTGCGTTTTTTGACTATTTAAAATAAATATACCGTCATAAAAATTTTTTCTACGATATATTTATTTGCTAATTGAGTGAACATTCGTTACAATGTTTTAAAATAGAATAGTTCTCTTATTAAGAGTGAGTGGAGGGACTTGGCCCTATGAAACTCCAGCAACAGCTCAAACGAGCGATGTGCTAAATCCAACAGTTTTTAATTTACGAACTGACAGATGAGAAGATGTGCGGAAGCTCTTCTTATCTAAGAAGGGCTATTTTATTTGTAAAAAAATAAAAGGTGGTAATTTTATGAAATCATTGCACGAATTATTCATAGAACTTGAACGTTGGGAAAATCATGTACCTAATAACATGATGAGTAACATAGCTAAACTAGAACATATCAAAAAGTTAAAGCGTGAAATTTTGGGCCGTATAGATATTCGTGACTATAAAGCAATTATATTGGAAAAAGAATTATAAAATATGACTATTTTGTCTCGAGCTAAATTTCTCGTCTGACTTATATTTTGATAACTAAAAAGTTATAGAAATACAAAAGGGAGTGGCATGACGAAATCATTTCAATAACATATGATTTCTACCCACTCCCTTTTTGTATTTATGATTGGTATTTATATCTTTTCCGCTTAAGTATCCTATTTATGTTTACCACCAAAAGGCACATATTTTATTTTGGTGTCTTTTGGTATACCTTCATATTGGTTAAATAATGCTTGGTATCTTGCACTTGTAGGCGTAGCATGATGCAAATAATGTTCGAAAGGTAATTTTTCCATCGTATAAACTTCTTTTTTAGGGTGTGCTTTTATCTCTTCTTTTAACTGTATAATACGCGTTTCATTTTTTTGATAAATATAGAAAAACGTTCCTAGATATAAGGTTCCGCAACCAACTGCTAACACAACCGCAATCTGTTTCCAAAGTTGATTAGTAATATTTAGTTGTGAAAATAGTAGCAATAAGATAATGACATACAATGCAGAAACTGTATAAAAATTTCTTGGTCCTAAAGGAGATACAATAATTAATGGCGCACATACTAACAAAATAGCTGCCAGTAATAAATATAATGTATATTTTATTTCCTTCAGCTCAACCACTAGATGAATTGCTAAAATTAACGTACATAAAAACCATATACAAACTAATGTATTAACTAAATTAGCAATAACAAGTATATGAAAATTTTGTAACTCAAATTGTTCATAAATAAAGAAGTAGTATATTGGCAAAAATAATAATCCAGTTATAACAAATACTTGCAATAATTTAGAGCGTGTAAATAACGTACCACTTCTGAATAATAGTGTAATAACAACACCAATAATCATTAAGATTATCATTATTTGGTTAAAAACCACCCAATCTGGCAGTACGGTTGTTACTGTGTTTGTCACTTTATCAACGATGCCGGTGTCACTAGATACTTTTTGATAATCACTGCCCTCAAAAAATATTTTGCGGTAATTAGGATTTATAAACATCAAAATCATCCCTAGTGATGAAATTGCCAAACCTAATAGGAATTTAGGGTTCAACTTTCTATAAAGTAATACGTTTAATATGATTGCTAAAAATAAAATCATCGTATTGAATAATGTTGTATTTTCCATAAAAAATTGTCCAACAAAACAGACACAATAAAACAAAATATTAGTTACAGGATCTAAACTTTTCTGCTTAAATAAAATTGTTGAGATATACCATATAATAAATAGCACACAAAAAGTTGCAGGAACATAATTATAAAATCCGGCGAACCAACCATAAGTTTGTTTATATATTTCACTTGGTATCGTAACCATTAGGATAAATGCATACAAATAATAATAAACACGCTTGTTATCATTAACAAAACGTCCAATTATCCATATAATCGAAGCGCTAAAAATGGCATAAGTCAGCCATCTAAACCAATCAAACCGAACAGCAATAATTTCTAACATGTTACCTAAATAACGCCCGTTCAAATTTGCAAAGTGTTCTTGAAGCATTTGAACCCCATAATGACTATACCAATCCCAATCGTCATGTGTTAATGGCGTAAATATTGCCATAAAAATATAAAATATAAATAGAACTGTTACTGTAAGATACGATTTTTTTATCTTAATCGGTTTCATATTATTCCACCTCTTGTTCATTCAAATTTGTTTGACGAACAATATAGAGTGGTCGTTGTTTCACTTCATAATAAATTCTTCCGATATACTCTCCAATCACTCCTAATGAAGTTAACTGTATCCCGCCTAAAAATAATACAGAGAAAATTGTTGTAAAATATCCTGGTGTAGAAACACCATAATTTATCGTGTAAATAAAGTTAAATAAAATATAGAGAAAACTCATCCCACAAATAAAAAGACCTAAATAAATAATGGCACGCAATGGCTTATTATTAAATGAAATCAAACCATCTATACCATAATTTAATAATGAGCTAAATGACCATTTAGACTCTCCATCTACGCGATTTACATTTTGGTATTCAATGATTTTCGGTTCAAAACCAATCCACGCAAATAAGCCTTTAGAAAACCTATTATACTCTCCCATATTCACAATTTCTTTAACTGCCCGCTGACTTAATAATCTAAAATCACCAACACCATCTTCTAATGTAACATCAACCATTTTATTGATGATTGTATAATATAATTGTGACACGCGTTTACGAATTAAATTTTCACCTGCTCTATCTCTTTTGGCCACAATTTGATCTTCACCTTCTCTAAAGTACTTAATCATTTGTGGAATTAGTGTTGGTGGATGTTGTAAATCGCCATCTAAAATAATTAAAGCTTCAGCTTCTACACTGGCCTTCAATCCAGCATACATTGCAGACTCTTTACCGAAGTTTCTTGAAAATGATATGTATTTTACTGCATAATCTTGTTGTGCCAATTGTCGAATAATAGATAAAGTGTTATCTTTGCTCCCATCGTCTACAAAAAGCAATTCATATTTATAATTATTGTTGCGACTGTCTTGTTGCATAATTTCTGTTAATTCAGCGTATGTTTTTTCAATAACGCTTGCTTCATTAAAACACGGAACTAAAATTCTAATCATAAAATAACGTGCTCCTCATTTATATTTACTTATATTAAAATTAACTTATTTTATATTATACAATACGTTTATACAGTAATGTAGTTTTATTTACATTATATTGCATTTAATTTTTGACGCTTCGAAAAATAATATTCAAACGGGGGGAAGTTAGATTTATGTAATAGTTCTCTAAATTGATCATATATTGTATTGTTATTTGAGTTTTGGGAATGTATCATTTAGTTATTAAATTTTTATTAAAAGGACAACTTAACAATGGTAACTGTATATTTAAAACCTATTAGATTAAAAAATTATTTAAGACATGAAAAACCTGTGGTTTCGGGAGTAGTCTATCATTTTTTAATTCAATATATACAAAGACAGTGACCAATTTTTATTATTGAAATCTTTATCAATGCCTGCTTGGATTGGTATATTTTAACAATATATTATATAAAGACACTTTGGTTACCAAAGTGTCTTTTTTGTGTTAATTTTGATAAATTTTAAATTTAAACTTATAGAAACGAGGCATTCATTATGCAAACCAATAAACTTTGGACTAAACAATTTATCAGTGTATCGTTGATTAACTTTCTACTAACTTTAGTCTTTTACTTACTTATGGTTACCATTGCAACTTTTGCAATTAATCATTATCAATCTTCGATAAGTCAATCAGGACTCGTCAGCGGTATATTTATTATCGGTGGTGTTATTGGTCGGCTGTTTGCTGGATATTTTATTAATAGGTTCGGGCTTAAGCGCTTGTTACTAATCACCATCATAATCTGCTTAGCTATCATCAGTATTTATTTTATTAATACCAACGTTCAATTCCTGATTTTAATACGTTTACTACATGGAATTCCTCATGGAATGGCATTAACAATCATTAGCTCAATTGCTACACAAATCATCCCAGAATCTCGAAAATCTGAAGGTATTAGCTACTATAGTATGAGTACGACTTTAGCAACTGCATTCGGCCCTTTTCTTGGTATATTAATGATTCATTATATTTCATTTTCCATACTATTCAGCTTTTGTTTTATCATAATGTGTATCGCTTTAATCATGAGCATTTTTATTAAAGCACCAAAAAGTTCTGAATTCAAAACGGCTTCCGTTAATTTAGAAAAAGGTACATCGTTTCTTAAAAATATCATTGAGCCAAGAGTCATACCTGTTGGTTTAATCATTTTATTATTAAGTTTTGCATATTCTGGGGTATTAACTTACCTGAATTTATATGCGAGTCAATTAAATTTAACAAGTATAGCAAGTTTATTCTTTGTTGTTTATGCCATTGTTGTTTTACTAACACGCCCAGCTGCCGGTAAACTCATGGATAATAGAGGAAACCACATCGTTGTATATCCAGCAATCATTTTCTACGCGATTAGTATGTTTATGTTAAGTCAAGTTACAAGCGGAATTATATTACTATTAATTAGCGCCATTATGGGATTAGGTTTCGGTAACTTACAATCTGCAACACAAGTTCTAGCAGTTAAATCTGCACCAATTTCTCGTATAAGTATTGCGACGTCAACCTATTTCATCTTTTTTGATGCTGGTTTAGGCCTCTCTCCATACTTATTAGGTTATGTAACGCCTTTAACTGGCTATGGAAATATGTATGCTATCATGGGTATAATCATAATAATTACTGGAATACTGTACTTCTTCTTAATTCAAAACAAAAAATTAAATATATAAAATAAAGACGCAACACGTTGAAATCAATTTGAACGTGCTGCGCCTTTTTTATTAATGTGTATTTAATTTAATGTGAGATGATTGTTCTAGCTAGATTTTTATCTGGCTAAATTACTTTTCATTTTTATTGTCTTTATTGCTTTCTTCGTCCTTGTCCTCTTTCTTTAACTCTTCTTTATTCTGTTCTAGTTTTTCTTTATTTGCTTCAGGAGTATAATCTACACCTTGAGTATAATCATTGGCCGCATTCCACAATAGGTACTCTTTAATTCCATGATCTTTAAGCGCTTGTATTTGTGCTTCAACAGCTTTACTGTCATATTCTATATATTTACCTTCACCTAAATATCGTGCTGTAAAGTCTTGTAACCACGGGCGAGACTTCGGTTTTTTATCACCTAATTTATTTAAAACAGACGTTTCTTTATCTAAATAATGATCAACTGCTTCATAAGGTTCCTTATCTGGCGCTTCTAAACCAAAATCACCTGAGCTCCAATGTGATGGATAAATCATAGATGAAATAGCATCTGTATTTTCGGCTATTTTAGGAAAACTTTGGCCTATACCTGGCGCTTCTTCAACCATTGCTGCATAACCAAATACGTCAGCTGATATCTCAGCACCATAAGGTTTTAATTCTTTACGAGCAGTTTTTAGGAATTGTGTAATAGTATCTACACGTTGGTCAACATCACTTAATTCACTATTTTTATAGTCGCCTTTATCATATGTCAAGTTGCTTTCTACATTTTCAAACGCTTCTGGGAACCTTACATAGTCATATTGAATGTCTCTAAAACCTGCTTTTGCTGCTTCCTTAGAGACATTAATGTTATATTTCCATACATCTTTCACAAATGGATTAACAAATTTATCGCCACCATCACTTTCCCATACTGAACCATCTGTTTGCTTAAATGACCACTCAGGATGACTTTCTGCTAAATTTTTATCTTTAAAAGTAACAATTCTGGCAATAGGATAAATATCTTTTTCTTTCATTTTATTAAGTAACGGCTTCGCATCTACGATATCTAATGTATGTTTATCAATTTCTTTATTACCAGTGTTAAAGTTTATAGTAACGTTACCCGAATCATCTTTAACATCTATCACCATTGCATTTAAATCACTTTCATCAATAAACTTTGTAAGCTCTTTAAATTTTTCACCATTGGTCGCATCGGCACTTACATATATCCCTCTCACTCCATCTTTCGGATATTTCACATCATTACTGCTTTTAGCAGATTGGCTCTTCTTATTTTCTTTATTCGCTTCGTTGTCTTCATTTTTCGTATCGTTATTGGAACAACCCGTGATTACCAATGCACCAGTTAAAACTGTTGATAAAATCCATTTACCCTTCATTTAGCATAAGCTCCTTAATTAATATATATTGTGCCACTTAATTCGTCTACATTCCAAGTTTAACTAACGTACTTTGTATTGTAAACGTCTTTTTAAAAACAATATTTATTAATGAAATTTTATGACTGTATACCTTACTTAATTTTATTTAATAAGCGCCAATAAATAAAACAACTAATATGAATGACACTACTCTATTTTACAGGGTATAGAAGAGTGCCTTCACGCATCCCGATGACTACCTCGCATCAACTCAACATGAATCACTTCTTAAATTAGTATACTAACTTAATTAATTACACTAAATTTTTTTAATTAGATGGGTATAAGTTTATTACAATTATTTTTTAAGGAGCATAAATAATGAACAATTCAAAAATTATACCAGCTTATCCACAATTACAAGATGGTGGCTATTTTCACCTACTAGCCATAGATGATATGGCAAAAGTTTTATTTTATACACAAGACACTAAAATACTTATTCAAAAGATGCAGCAGTTATGGGAACAACCTGGGAACCGTTTTAGTTATGAGAATACAATGCTTGCAATGATTGATGGGCAAGTGGCAGGAGCTATATCCTGCTTGCCTTACAATGATCTTCAGCAACAAACATTTACTACTGTATGGCAAATTGCAAAAATTCAAAAGTTGCAGTTAGTCCCTCAGTTCTTACATGCATTTAAAGATATAATCTCCCTTATAAGATTAGATGAAGGCAATACAGATGAGTATCATGTGAGTATGTTAGCAACACTTTCTCAATTCAGAGGTATGGGTGTGGGACGTGCTTTACTTGAATACGCTGAACAACTTGCGTTACATAAAGGTTATACAAAAATTTCGTTAACTGTTGAAGTTGAAAACATTACTGCCCAACACTTATATGCTAAACAAGGCTTTAAAATTATCGGTCAATCTGGAAATAGTAATGCTAAAGTTTATAAAATGCGTAAAATGGTTAAGTAATACTCCTATTTTCAACCATTATTACTTTTTAATCATTAAATAATATATATAAATAAAACTAAGTACTATAAAACTTAGAAAAACCAAGAACATCGATAATATAAAATTTTGCTCAATTACAAGTATTGAGCATATAATAATAAGCGTGGCACAAGTCAGGCAACAAACAAAAATTTTAACTAAACGATTAACTTTATGTTTTGGAACTCTATCTGCTTCAATTGAGGCAATAATGTTAATATTCTTTGTCCTAAAAATATATGTTGAATACGAAAAGTTAATAATTATGCATAACAAAATAATAAGAATATTTATTTTCATAATTGCAAACTTCCAAAATCAAGTTATTACTTCAGAGATATAAGAAAATTCATATTTTACATCTCTAGGACTCAAATAAATTTTCAAACCTTATTTGCTATTCGCTGTAAAGTATAACTGCCGTTTAATTTTTAATTGGTTATCATTTGCTGTCGGTTCTCCAAATTCCACAAAATTATTTGTCATTTATACTATCACCTCTAAGTAAAAAACTATCAATATAACTCATTTTAAATATAGCATAACTTTTTTATTTTAATTATAATATTTTCAAACGCTTAATTTTTGAGCCTTTTAATTTAAATAAAAAATACATAGTTAGAGTTATATTTTTTTATGTGCTGCACGTTTTATTACTCTAGTTATTATAATTTTAAAGGGTTGCCATCGTAATATTTAACAATGGCAACCCTTTTTATAATTATTAATTTTTCACTTTTAGTCCACGGTAACGATTAAGTGCTGCACAAAACTCTTGTTTTCTTGGTAGCGCTAAGTTACCCGGGTGCCCTTCAAATGACGATATTACATCTAAACCTTGGTCTTGAATAACTGTATATAATTTATCTGCAGCTTGAGATAACGTATCTTGCTCATTTAACAAGTGACTTTGATAATAATTAATCATTGCTGCTAAACATTGAGTTTGACTTGTATCCACCAACTGTTCCAAACCGGAAATATCGATAAGCTCTTTGCCATATAAAATGGAATAACGTCCTTTTACTTTGAAACGGTTGTCTTTTCCTTTTTTATTAAAACTAGATTTTAACGGCACTCTAGCAGGAAGATTGCCAAATTCGCTATTATTTGTAGCCTTTGTTGTATTATCTGTTGTTTGGGCAATCGCTTTAGCGTTTTCAGTGACATCTTTTAAGACATATTCATCCATCATTAATACCTGGTCAGCAACCTCAAAATAATCACCTGAGCCGCCTACAATTAAAATAGTAGAAACATCATGATCTTCATACAGCGGTTTTACTTTACTTGCAAATGGTGTGATAGGTTCTTTTTCGGGCGCAATTAAGCGTTGCATACGGCTATCCCTAATCATAAAGTTAGTAGCTGAAGTATCTTCATCAATCAATAATAGTGAGGTCCTCGCTTCTAATGCTTCCATAACATTCGTTGCTTGAGATGTACTGCCACTCGCATTTTCAGTGGAAAACTGATGCGTATCTTTATTTCCCGGTAAATTATTTATAAATGGACTAATATTTACCTTCTCAATATGGCGACCATCTTCAGCTCGAATCTTCATGGCATCATGACATGTAATAACATATTCTCTACCATCTCCATCAATATGGTTATAGATACCACGCTCGAGCGCTTCAAGTACAGTAGATTTGCCATGAAAGCCTCCACCAACAATTAATGTAATACCTTTAGGTAGCCCCATTCCAGTGACTGTCTTTCCACTTGGCATAGCCATTTGTACTTCCACATTTTTAGGACTTGTAAACGCAACTGCATTAGCTAAATGCTTATCTGAAACGCCACTTTTGCGCGGTAATATCGAACCATTCGCAATAAATGCAACAAGACCTCGACGTTCAAGTTCCTCACGAATAAAAGCTTGATCTAGCATTAACGTAACCTGTGTATCTAATTTCGCATGATCAATATTTTTATAGAGCAACGCTTCATGTACAATGTTGGGCAGTATTTCTACTAATGTATTTGCCGCAGCTTTCCCTAAAATTTTTCTTCCTGCCGCTGGCAAACTAATTTCAAGTCTTACTTCGATATTATGTTCATTGATTACTACAGCTGTGCGTTCTAAAATTTCTTGGCCACATTGATCTATAGCAATGTTTGATGCAGCTTTTGCATTTTGGCTGTTTCGCTTAAATGAACTTATACTTTCATTAAAAGTTCGCGTTAAAAAGTCTGCTACGGCGATAACTTTATCTTTGGTGTCCAATAAGTTGTTAGGGATATTCGCTGTGTCTCTACTCATCACTACCCTCATTTTAGATGGAGGCGCGTATGGATCCACTTGGGTATGGTCTATCGCAAGTCGAAACTGTTTGAATTGATATATACCTTTAAGTCTTTTATAAGCACCATATTTCTGTCCATCTAAGGATTTCAATATTTGCGCTAACTCCGTTGCATTTTTCACTAGAAAACCTCCTAAAGTGGTTAGACGAATTTTTTATTTCCAAAATAATTTTAAGATAAGTATAAGACAATGAAATTGATGTGTATAATAAAATTAATCTTATGCTAAAACTATTTGCAATTACGTTCAAACCTATTCTGCTATTCACAATATTTTGTTTTTAAAAAGTATTGTTGAAAGAAAAGATGCAATTTACAGCGATCCGATAGAAGAACAATTACTTTAAGTCATCTTAAAAGTGGCTTTTTATTTTTTATGTTATATGAATCTATCACCATATATTACTTTACATATATAAAGACTTTTCATCATATCACAACGCTATTTTCTGCATAATTAAAAAATAAAATCACATATGTTAGTAGCTATCCAACCACAATAAAAACACTTTCGCTTATTTCATCTTTAAAATGAAATCATGCGAAAGTGTTTTTATTTTAATCTACTAGTATATATTTGTTCGCCTCTTGTGTTTCTAAAAGCGTTAAATGTTTCGTTGCATCCATGAGCGAATCAAGTGATTTTTCAAAGTAAATTATTGTAGCTTGATATAAACCGTTGCCACAATCTTGAAGTGTCGTTCTCACATTGTCTTCACCAATCAATGCGATTGCTTTTTTGGACTGCTGTATATGTGTTTCTAAAGCTTCTATTGTTACAACATCACTTTTCTCAATACAAAAGTAAACCTCTTCTAGATTTATTTTTTCTATTCTTTTCAAGTAATGTGTGTTCATTGGTTGTAATTTATATTTTTCATTTTCTACATTTTCAATTGTAGATTTAAGCATAATCAAGCTCCTTGTCTGTTGTTCTTTATTCTCTTTATTTTCACTATTTAAATCATATATGCCATAGTTACTTTTCTATTATTAAGTCGTTGGTTTTAATTTTTCGCAGTACATCAATTAAGAAGTCAATGTTCTTATTGCTTTTCCTCCTCTAAATTTAAAAGTACTCGTCAGTAAGTTTTGAAGTTTTATGTCACATTTTATTGTGTATTTATACACCTCGAAATACACACAATACTCAATATAGTATAAATTTATACATAAATAAAGCGAAAATGTATTATAACGAATAAATTAATTATTGTTAAATGAAACCTAATAAGAATTAAAATTTTTTATCATCTTTATCAAATACACATTCATATATTTTCAATAAACCTATTTCGAACAATCAACTGTTTTAACAATACTTTTAACATAAAATAAACCTCCCACTATTATAATTAGTGAGAGGCTCTCGCTTATATATAAAATTTTATGATAATCAAATCTTTATTAATCAATTGTTCTATATACTTTAGAGTTCATTAGAATAAACAACCATACGACGATACTGGCTGTGGCTGAAATTGCTAAAACATTAAAAATTGAAATATCCATTGTATTTAATCCTGAAATAACAACATATGAAATTGGATCGAAACCAGTCATTGCAAGGAAGATTAAACTCATGACTCTGCCTGTCACCTTTTCATCTGAAAATTCTTGAGCCATGGTAATAAACGGAATATAAACAATTGTATATGAAAACCCTATTAAGAATAATAATACTATTTGCCAAATTAAATCTGTTACTTGTGTAAATGCTAAGAATATTAAAAGCATAGCTAATAATGTAAATAATGTTATTTTCCCTCTAACTTTAGTTAAAGTGACTATACTTAGTAATACTGTTCCTGAAAGCATACCTACACCTAAGCTCGATTGTAAGTAAGTTAAATTGATAGGCGTACCTCCCGAAGCTTCTACTAATATAGGTATACCTACACTTAAAGCTCCCAGACCAAAAAAGTTAGCAGTAACAAGAATAATAATTCCTGTAATTAAAAAACGGGATGATTTTACATAACGGAACCCTTCAATAATATCTTTAATCGGCGTTTCATTGGAACGTTCTGGTACTTCCGTTTCCTTGATAAAGGACGGGAAAACGAATATCGCTGATAAAAATACAAAGATTAGCGCGACGTAAAAACTTGTTGCGATTGAAAAGTTTTCCATAATCATACCTGCAACAATTGGTCCAAGTATAAATGATATTTGAGTACCCCCTTGGAAAAGAGAATTAGCTCTTTGGAGTTGCGCTTGTTTAACTACTTTAGGAATCAATGAGGTACATGCAGGACCAAAAAATGCGTCTAACATACCGAAAAAAGCAGCTAAAATCATTAAAGGAATTAATGAAAGTTGATTATTAATAATAAGAAAATAGAGGATCACCAAAACAGCAGCTTCTGCAATATTTGAATAATACATAATCGTTGTTTTCTTAAATTTATCAGCTACCATACCACTAAATTTCATCATTAGTAATCTAGGCACCGTAGCCGATACTAATATGTAACCTAATGCCATGGACGATTGTAATTCTTTAACTGCATACCATGTAATCGTTGTTAAAATTGTACTAAATCCAATCATGGCAAAAATACCTGCTGCTAACATGAGCATGTATGTACGATTGAATATAAGTTTGTTAGATGTTGTCAATTTTATTCCTCCTAAATTGCAATTAGATGTTGTCCGTTTCTCGATATGTAATCCAATAGATCTTGATGCTTATTTAAATTGCTCATGTATGGCTTATTTATTCTATTTCAAAGGACAAATACTATAATTACACATTTTTTATTATTAAATTTATTTATCATGTTATAATTATAACAAACATTATCTATATTTTATAATTTATATTTGCACTTTTTATTCTAGGAAGAAAAAATAGAAAGAATAAAACAATATAGTTATAAATATATCTACTTAAAATTTATATCTATATTAATTCTTCTGCCAGAATACTAATCGTCACATTAACTATTCTAATTTCAACAACACTGATACTCCACCATTTTTGGAAAATCCGATACATTTAAGCTATATAATCTAAGTTGTTAAGCATCATTTTCACACTTTTTTAGTCTCAGCATTTTCATCAAAACATCTGTCTATTTTTGGCATTTTTAACAAGGTATTTTACTGAATTTCGGGCTATTATAATTGTGAATTTATGTATTTGGAAGGAGTAATGAGATATGCAACAAGAATCAATACAACTTAGTAAACATTACTGGATTAAATTAGTTACTATCTTTACATTAGGATGGTTAGTGATCTATGCTGCACGTACTATATTGAACCCAATTATGGGTGATATTAAAAGCACTTTCTCTTTAAACAATGCACAACTCGGTATTATCATGAGTGTATTCTTTATTGGCTATACTTTAACTCAAATCCCTTCAGGTATATTAGGAGATAAAATTGGCCGAAAGAAAATGCTTGTCCCGAGTATGATAGTTTTTGGGGTATTTATGGTTATTACTGGTATAATGCCGACATTTTTCCTATTTATGCTATCTTGGCTTATTGTTGGGTTAGCACAAGGAATGTTTTACGGTCCTCAATACGCATTATCCTCAGAAGCCATTCCTGAAAAACATATCACACTCGGTAGTGCATTAATCAATAGTGGTATGGCATTTGGTACTTCAATTGGTTATTTTATTTCAAGTTATACCGTTCAGGAATATGGTATGAATTGGCATATACCTTTTTTCATCATGGCAATACCTATACTTCTGCTAGCTTTGTTAATGTATAAAGTAATTACAGAACGCCCTAGGTTTATCCAAACACATACTGAGCAACAAGTACCTTTTAAATTCATTAGTTTATTCAAAAATCGAAATTTGATATTGGCGTACATTATTATATTCTGCTCAATTTATGGTTTCTTTATGATTATTACGTGGTTACCATATTACTTAGAAACCGAACGTGGTATCAATGGCGCCCAAGTAGCCTTTATAGCCTCATTAGTTCCTTGGGCTGCTATACCTGGCTCACTATTCTTTAGTTGGCTTTCTGATCGATTAGGTCGTCGTCGTCCAGTATTATTAGTAATGATACCTTTAGCATTTATATTTACAATTTCCATCGTTATGTTTGATCATTTATGGATTTTATATATTGCTTTAATTGGCTATGGAATTGTTGGGAAGATAAGTACAAACCCCGTCTTAATAGCTGTAGTTGCAGATAACGCTCCTAAAAATGCACTAAGTACATCTTTTAGTGTTTATAATTTCATAGGGATGACGGCATCTATACTTGCTCCATACGTGACTGGCTATTTAACGGATTTAACTGGTGCTATGGCAACTGGTTTTTATCTCGCTGCTGGATTATTAATCATTGGATTTATATGTACTATATTATTAAAAGAAAAATATAAGCAAACTTGCTAAGATTAAATTTATTTTTTTAAATAAGCTGCTAAAGGCTATACTACGTGCTTTTAGTAGCTTTTTCACTGTTCGAAAAAGACATCTATATACGTCATTTTGACAAATATGGTTGTCAAATATATCAAAGTATTATATATTGTACGCAAGGAGTTGATAATATTTGCGAAATCGTGTTAAAGAATTGCGTGCTCGTGATGGCTATAATCAAACACAACTTGCTAAAAAGGCAGGCGTTTCACGACAGACCATTTCCCTAATTGAGAGAAATGATTTTATGCCATCTATTTTAACTGCAGTTAAAATTGCAAGAATATTTGATGAACCTGTCGAAAATATTTTCATTATAGAGGAGAGGGATTTATGAAAGTAGGACGATATTTACTATTAACTTTATTAGGGGGTATTGTTGGAGGTGTTATAGGTATTTTCATTGGTTTATATGACAGTACAAGAACCTTCTTAAATTTTGAATTACCAAGTTATAACATCGCCATTATCACATCAATTATTGCTTCAATTCTAAATATAATACTAACCATTTTTCTTCATAAGATTCACAAGGATGCGCTTAAATATAAGACTAAAATGAAAGAAAATTTAGGTGGTTATCAAACAGACGAATTGGAAGAAAAAGCAAATTTAAAATTTATGCGTTCTAGCTTTATTTATTATATTCAAGTATTAATTAGTTTAGTTACACTGCTTGTTATTGTATCTGTCGACGCCGATAGTACAGTGACATTTTATGCTATTATTCCTTATTTAATTACGATCTTCCCTTCTCTAATGATTGGCTTCTTTGTTAGAGAATATGATTCTCGTTATCCTAAACAAGGCGAAGCACAATATACTGAAAAAACTTTACAAATAATGGATGAAGGTGAACGTCACATTACATTAATTTCTATGTACAAAACTTATCACGTAAACCTTACTTTAATTATAATAGGAGCTATTATTTTAGGCATATTTTCTATGGTTTCAGGAATCAATCAATTTGTTGGCCTGGTTATACTGATTGTCTTATTTATCTACAATGCCTTTGGATATTTGTTAAAAGTCAGTAAATTTTATAAATAAAAATAAATTTTGGAAGCGAGGATATTATGGAAAATTTATTAGAAATTCAGAATCTTAATAAATCATATAAAAAATCAGATTTTCAACTTTCTGATATCTCATTAACGCTTGAACCTAATGAAGTGATTGGCATAATTGGTAAAAACGGATCTGGTAAATCTACATTAATTAATACCTTGGTCGGTAACCGTTTTAAAGATTCAGGAGAAATACGTTATTTTGATAAACCTATAGCAGCAAATGATAACCAACATAAAGAGCATATTGGTGTCGTCTTTGATGATTTACGCGTTCCAAACAAATTAACTATTCAAGATATAGATAAAGTCTTTTCTAGAATTTACAAAACATGGGACTCGGAGAAATTCTTCGCTATTATTAAAAATTTTGAATTACCTACTACAAATGAAATAGCTTCTTTTTCTCGAGGTATGCGCATGAAAGCTGCTTTAACAATCGCATTAAGTCACGATAGTAAGGTTCTTATCTTAGACGAAGCAACTGCAGGTATGGATGTTTCTAGTCGTGAAGAAGTCATTGAAATTTTAGAAGATTACGTTGCTAAAGGTAACGGTATTCTAATTTCATCCCATATTTCAGAAGACATAGAACAGCTTGCAACAAAACTCGTATTTATGAAAAATGGAGAAATCATTTTAGAGGAGAAAAAAGACAATTTATTTAATCATTACGGTATTTTAGAACAAAGCGAAGAGGAATTCAATATCCCAAACGATATACTCATCGCATCCAGAGTACGTAAAGGTTCTAGAATCTCATTAATCAATGATCGCACGGCGGTTACAGATGCTCGCCCATTAGAAACCATTGATGATGCAATAAAATTAATTATGCGAGGTGATAGCTAATGAAAGGCTTAATATTAAGTAGTTATTATTCATCAAAAAAATCTCTTTATACATATCTCATAGTAGCGATAGTAGCGGCCGTTATTTTTGCATTTATCAATCCAATTATGGCATGTTTTTTACCAATGTTGTTCCTCATAACGCCAGTTACGGATAACATTAAACATGAAAAAGATTCAAAATGGATGTACTATATCTCAACACTCCCAAGTGGCAGAAGCGCTTATGTTAATAGTTACTTTAGCTTTTATGGGATACTCACTTTAATTGGTTTTATATTTGGCGTCATATCTGTTTCATTAATTACGCAAGATTTCAATGTAATACTCATGTCTATACTAGTAGGTATTGGAGGCGCAGGTACTTATGCCATGATGTTCCCATTAACATTTAAATTTGGGCCCGAAAATTCTAATGTTATTTTAATTTCAACGTCGTTCATTGTACTTTTCTTATTTTTCATCGTCTTTTTTGGCATGAATTTATCAGAAGTTGCAGTATCAGGTTCAGACGCTACAAATTTAGGAAACAGCATATTGGTTGTCGGCGTATATGCATTAGTTGGCATAATAGCTTTTGTTCTATCTTATGTTACTTCATTAAAAGTATTTAAGAATCAAGAATTATAATGAGAAAATTTTAATATAGAAATCACTAATCATTAAGTTGGATTTCAGCAATATAAAAAACAGCCCTAATTGACTAACATTAGTTAACTAGGGTTGTTTTTATTTACATATTATTCGAAAACTTACTTAGACAAATTTCAAATTAAAGCTAAACTCGATGTGTCGATCATTTAATCGATATGCTTCATTTAATTCTGGTCCACAACTATTTGAACCTATACCGCTTTGTGCATAATCGATATATAAATAGGTTTGATCTTCAAGTTCTAGTGCATCTTTATGGGTTATTTCGGTCAGCTGTTTTAATGAATAATGTGTTGTATTAAAACTAAATGTATTATCACTTGTCACGATAACCCTTTTACACCCATCACTAATTTCAACAAATGTAGTTTCATTATGACTTCCCGTTTCTTGGGGTCTGATATGGACTTCACCATTACCTGTAACAGTCGTCTCAAACTCATCTAAATAATTGGCTACACCTTTATCTTGATAACTACTGAAAGGACCTTTGCCATAATATTTCACTTGTTCAAATACTTTAGGTAAGGTCAAACCTAAACCAAATCGTGGTAAGTAAGGCGCTTTCACATCTCTTTCTAACTCATAAGTTACATTAAGTATTCCATCATGTTGAACACGCCAAGTCACTGTGCCAAATAGTACCGGTGGCACCGCGTCATTAACCATCGCTATATTAAAAATAAGACTGACCTCTGTCTCGCTTTCTAAAATTTGATAATCGTGCACGCGTGTAGTGATATCTTTATAACCAGAGTAATCCCAATCACATTTTATATTCGTATCATTATCAGTGGGAGCTCTCCAAATATTATTTGTTGTGCTTTGGTTAATTACTATATGATTATGCTTGAGAACTGACTCAAGACTTGCATTATCTTTATTAAAAACATACGTTTCACTTTTACCTAATGCAACTTTGATTAATTTATCAGTTTCATTTACTAAAATATCATTTTCACTAGATTGCTCATCCTGCTCTTTCATTATTCGACGTTGATATACGATTTGATCATGTCCTAATTCAAAATTTTCATGACGAAATTGATCATCATCTTTTAATTTATACCGTAATATGACATCACTGATATGTTCTATATTGATATAATCGCTCAAATCAATTGTTTGCGTAGTATGTGGCAAGAAATTTGAAAGAGGTATTTCACTGATCGTTTTTCCCCCATTCAAATTTGTCACTGTAGCCTCTACAAACATATATTGCTCTGCAGACGTAAAATCCAATTGGTTACGTAGCACAATTTTAAAATTATCTTGTGACACAAGTTTTAATGGCCTATGTTCTTGTTTGAATTCATAATAACCTTCATGGGGCACCCTATTTGGAAAAACAATGCCATCGACACAGAAATTACCGTCATGTAGTTTTTCTCCAAAGTCGCCACCATATCTAAAAATAGGTTGGCCTTCTTTCATTCCAATCTGAATAGCGTGATCGCACCATTCCCAAACAAATCCTCCGATAAAGCTATCGTATTGCTCAACTAGAGTTTGGTAAGCGTGTAAATCTCCTGGAGAATTGCCCATTGCATGTGCATATTCACATAAGATAAACGGTTTATCCAAATCCGGTTTCTTCAAATAAGTCTCCTCAATTTCTTCAGGAGAAGGATACATTCTACTAATCATATCTATATTAGATAGATCATAGTGTTGTTGCTTATCTCGATATAATGTACCTTCGTAATGAATTGGCCTTGTATTGTCTAGTGATTTGGCACGTGCTGCACCTTTGACCATATTCTTACCAAATCCCGACTCATTTCCTAATGACCAAGATACGATAGAGCTGTAATTTTTCAGTGGCATAATAGAAGCTTCAATACGCTCTATAATAGCTGTTTCAAATTTACTATCGTCAGCTATAATATTAAAATCTTCATTATTGTCTTCACCATATAACCTAACGACACCATGCGTCTCAATATCAGCCTCGCTCATTACATAAAAACCATATTGGTCCGTCATTTCGTAAAATAGTGGAGATTTTGGGTAATGTGCCGTACGAATGGCGTTAAAGTTTCCTTGTTTCATCAATTCTAAGTCTTTTTTAAAATGGGATTCTGTCATTACATAACCAGTTTCTGGATGACTATCATGGTAATTTGTCCCACGCAGTTTGATGGATTGACCATTAATATAAAATTGATTATTTTGGATAGCCACTTCACGAATTCCAACTTTTTGTGCAATCACTTCTTGATCTGTCACAATGTATAATGTATATAAAGTCGGACTTTCTGTAGACCACAATTGAGGTTTATAGACATTAAATTGATATTCCTGTGCTCCAAATATGGTTGCTATTTCTTCACCCTCAGGGTTATATAATTGAAATTCTACTGATTTTAGATTGTGCGCCCGTTCTATTTTTACATCTATCTTCGCAGAATTTAAATCGTCACTTAGATTCGTTTGCACTTTAAAATCATCAACACGTTCAGTTGCGCGTTTTAAAATATAAACGTCTCTAAAAATGCCCGAGTGTCGAAACATGTCCTGATCTTCAAAATAAGTGCCATCAGAATATTTCAATACAAGCACGTCGATATGATTCTCACCTTGTTGAACAAAATTGGAAATATCAAACTCAGAAATAGCATGTGCAATTTGACTATATCCTATAAATTCATTATTAATCCATACATAAAATGCACTATCTACACCTTCAAAGTTCAAATGATAATCGTATTGTTGATCATATTCATCGATAGTAAATTTTCGCGTGTAGTGTCCACATGGATTATCTTTAGGTACATATGGTGGATCAAAAGGTATTGGATACTGAGTATTTAAATATTGTATTTGATCATAGCCATATAAATTCCAAACTGATGGTACTGTTAGTGTTTTGATTCCCTGTTCATTTGAATGATTTAGATATGCTTCGATTGACTCAAAGTATTGAAAGTACCATTCGCCATTTAACAATGTCACATTTCGAGTATTATATCTTGTTCCAAAATGATAAGCCGCTTCCCCTTGTTGATATGGTATATAAAATGCACGTCTTGGTAATAAATTAACATGTTGAATCTCTAAATTTTCATGAAACTGTTGCTCTAACATGGATAACAACCCCTTTATTTGATTCTTTCTCTAAATTCCCTTTGCCTTTTATACTGTAATGTCTTTTCAATATCCGTTAAAAAGTCGCCTTTTAAATTAAAGGCTTTATGGTATAAAAATGCAGCTAAGCAAACGAAAACAAGTGGCGAAACTAAGATCATGATTCTTAAACCGTTAATTGTCACTACTGATTGTGCTTCGTTTGGCGTATAACCTAAAATAGATAAACCTACGCCGACGATTAAAGCCGCCACCGCTTGAGAAGTCTTAGTTAAGAAGGTATTTGTTGATGTAATAATACTTTCATTACGCTGACCAAATTTAACTTCTCCGTAATCAATCACATCTGCTAATGAAACAGTTGTGATACCTACCATAAAACCTGAACCAATTCGTAGTATTCCCGCTCCTATAATAACTAAAGTCATACTTTGCGGTGCAATGTAGCCGGATATCAAAATAATTAACAATCCAGAGATAATGCATGTTATAGAAGTATTAAATGCAGCGGTTCTGCCAACCCATTTAATAAAGCGTGGTAATAACAGTAAACCAACCATTTCGCATAAAATCATAGAATTAAAAATTGAAAATAAATGTTCTGCATTAACTACATATTTAAAATAATAAATAATAGAGCCATTTAACGTTTGTAAACACAAGTTAAAAGTTAAGAGTACGCCCATAATTGCTAATAATTCTTTGTTTTTAAATAAAATTCGACCGATATCTTTAAATTTAACTTTAATACCTATTTGTTTTTCCATTTCTTGGTCTTCCGGTACTTTAAAGACCGTTACACCAATGGTAAATATAAAAATCAAACTACAAATTATTGCGAATACAAAAATACCTGTAGAATCACTGCCTCCGCCAAAAATATCACCAAGTTTATGTATAAAGAATAAACCAAAAGTGCCGACAGTAAATGCGGCTAAGCTAGCGAAAAATCTTGGAATAACTGATACTTCTTCACGTTCTCTTGGGTTATGCGTTAAGTTAGGAAGCCATGACCAATAAGGTATATCCATCATCGTATATGTCATTCCCCAGGAAATATATATAATAGAAATATAAATGTACATTGCTGTTTGTGGTAAATCAAAATTAGTAAATAATAATACTGTTACTACAGCATTAATTAATGTGCCGATAACAAGCCACGTCTTAAATTTACCAAAGTTGTTTCGTGTATTATCAACAACCATTCCCATAATTGGATCGTTAATTGCATCCCATATACGTGCAACAAATAACATAACGCCCACAAATGCAGGAGATAGCCCTACTATGTCTGTAATATAAAACATTAGAAATACACTGACGATATTAAATATGGCATCCTTACCGACGGCACCGAAGCCAAATGCAAATTTTTGTTTTCCTGTTAAATGCCTATTCATTACATTCACCTCTAAGTTAGTTCTTATTGAAACGCTTACATATATGTTGATTTTATTCTATCAGTAGTAAGTTATAGTTATGAATAGCATAATGATGACGATATATGGCAAAATGTTTCATTTTCAACTAATATAAATATAAGTTCAAATATGTTTTTTAATTAAGAGGGATAACATGCAAGTATTGTGGAAGAAATTTCAAAAGAAACTAATCGATGCAAATTTAGCCGAATGTGGTATTGAAATCGGCGTACCAAATGTTGGTTATAATTATACTGTTTTCCAAAAATCTGTATTACATATCGTAACTCAAGGAGAAGGTACTTTTAGTTATGCTGGTAAAACTTATCATTTAACTGCTGGAGATATTTTTTTGCTTGAACGTGGCATGGAAGTTGAATATAAGCCTTCATTTTCAAATCCTTGGACTTATTATTGGGTAGGTATGAATGGTAAACAAATATTAAATTATTTATCTCGATGTAGTATTGTTGATAGCCATGTCATATTAGGACAAGATACGACAGATATTAAAAATATAATTCAACTCATTTGTAAGCTATCTCAGCGTATTGAATCAAATAACTCCAATGATATTCTAATTATGCAATATTTGTATCAATTAGTTTATACCTTACAAGAAAAGTTTCCTAAAAATTTTTCTGTCCAAGTTGATATTGTAAATGAAGATATCCAACATGTCGTTGATTTTATAAACACAAATTATCAAAAACATATAACTGTTGAGGATGTTGCTAAAAGCGTTAATATTACACGAAGTCATTTATATAAATTATTCAAAAAGAATTTAAGTTGTTCCCCTAAAGAATATTTAACCTATATAAGGATGTATCACGCTTCACAATTATTAATACATACGAGTACACGTATAAGTGACATATCAAGACGCGTTGGTTACAAAGACCCACTACTATTTTCTAAAAATTTTACAAAGCATTTTGAAATCAGTGCTTCTGAATATCGGCATCATTTTTCAATTAGTAATAAGCAATGAGCACTCACTCAATAGCATAGGTACACGAAATTAATGACTATCATTTGATTTCTGCCTTATGCTAATTGCTAATTGTTTATTACTAATTTTTAATTAACGACAATAACTTCTACTCCACTTCTTTACTCCTAGACCAAAATATTCCATATATGAATCACATCATTTTATAAGTCATTCCAGATCTTGCTTTAATACGGATATAACTCGTTTCATTTTTTCATCAATGTATTTATTTTTATGTAAAATTAAATAAAAAAACCTCTCAATTTCTAAATTAATAACTTCAAGTTGCTCCAAATCTTCAGGTGTTAATGTTGATTTAGATACAATCGAAAAACCGTTTCCTGCATGAACCATACTTTTAATTAAACTTGTATTATTAATAATTACTAAATAAGGGTTTAATGATAATTGATTCAAACCGTTTTCTTGATATACACGCGTACCGGAACCTTGTTCTCGAATAAAACATGTCTCTAAATTTGACGGGCTAGATTTCTTTTTAATTAATACTATTTCGTCTTGAGCAATTGGCGTACTTATAATCGCATTGTTTTGTATCTTTTTTTCTACCACACCAACGTCAACGATGTTATTTTTAATTTGTTCAACAATCGTTTCTGAATTATCTAAGTGTACATGAATATGTAATTCTGGATACATTTGGGCTAATTTAGTAAGTTGTCGTGACAAACGATATTCGCCAAATGTGTAACTGCTACCCAATTTTAAATCTCCAGCGATTGCATTTGTTTGCCTCTTTAGATCTTGTCGTAGTGCTTGTTCTAAATGATCTCTTTGCAGCGCATATTGGTATAGTTTCTCTCCATCACTTGTTAATGCCATTTTCGAATGTTTAAACTCAAATATTTTTACGTCATAGTCAATTTCGAGTCTCTTTATATCTCTACTTATTGATGGTTGTGATGTATACAAATTTTCTGCAGCTTTTGTAAAACTCTGCGCTTTGACAACCTCAGTTAACACTTTCAATGGGTCCATGTCTTATCACCTTTCATTGTTTATTCTTATCATACCAAAATTGTTATGACCTATATACTAAATATTTATTTAACGTTATGAATTTGTGGTGCTATGCTTTTGATAAAAGGAGGAGACGTTACATGACTAAATTTAACAATAAACCATTTATCATTGGCATATTATTCACGTTTATTATTGCTGCAATAAGTTTAATTAGTTCAAGGCTGCCACTTTTAGATAAGGTCGGTGCTTTGACAATTGCAATTGTTATCGCAATACTATTTAGACATTTTAATGGTTATCCTGAAAGTTATCGTCCAGGTATTACTTTCGCATCTAAACGTCTATTAAAATTCGCCATTATATTGTATGGTCTAAAGCTTAATATTTTTGATGTTATAGGAGAAGGTAGTGCATTATTACTTATTGATGGTGGTGTCATCATTGTAAGTATTGGATTAATGTTATTACTAAATCACTATATTAAAGGAGATAAAATTATCACATTATTGCTAGGTATTGGTACTGGCGTCTGTGGGGCTGCCGCGATAGCTGCTGTATCTCCAATTTTAAAAGCACGCGAAAAAGACACAGCCATTAGTATAGGTATCGTTGCATTAATTGGTACACTTTTTTCACTAGCCTATACGGTAATTTATACACTATTCACAATATCACCAGAAGTTTTTGGCGTATGGTCTGGCGTGAGTCTACATGAAATTGCTCATGTCATTCTTGCTGCAGATTTCTCAGGTGAGACAGCTTTACGAATTGGCTTATTAGGTAAACTAGGTCGCGTATTCTTGCTCATACCTTTAAGTATCATACTTATATTTGTGATGAACTTGAAATCACAGGCTAGGAATACAAACCAACGTATCGAAATGCCATACTTTTTAATTGGATTTGTATTAATGGCAATATTTCATACTTATATACCTATACCTCAGTTTATAATGCAAATAATTGAGCCGTTAACAACAATTTGCTTATTGATGGCAATGGTGGCATTAGGGTTAAATGTATCATTTAAAGATTTGCAAAACCGAGCGTTCAAGCCTTTAATCGGTGTCATCATTGTATCTATGATATTATCAACTATCACGTTTATCATTGCCAACTATATTTATGGCTAAGTGTTTATTATCAAAGGTTACTATAAAATTGACTGTTCATAAGCAAATACCTATACGATACCTTTAATTATATATAAAATAAGATTTTAATAAGACACTTGTTAATTGGAATACTTATGTAGAAATCAATTTATAAAGAGGGTATATAAAATGAAAACATTAGATGCATACTTTATCTTGTTCGATGAAGCTAGATATAGTGAAGAAAGCTTTGATAAGTTAAATGATTTATTTAACGATGATATTGAATTTGTGTTGAATCAAAAAACTTTTAAAGGCAAAGACGCATGGAAACAATTTGTTAAAGGTGTGTACCAAACAAATAAAGATTTAAAACACATGCATAATGGTTGGATAGAACAAGAAGATGGGACTTTCAAAACACATTGGGCTATTTGTGGAAATAGATTTGAAACAGGTGTTTATACGCAAGAGGGTATAGACATTGCAAGATTAGATAATGAAGGAAAAATAATTTATTTAGAGAATCAACCTAAAGATCAAACATTATTTTCAAATTAATAATCTACCTTATAAGAAGTAAGATGTGCTACGGACATGGAGTGAAACTATAAACTGAAATGAAATAACAAACTTTGGTTTCAAGGATTCCACATCTATTTATATCCATCATATCGTAACTTTATTATATGTACAGATAGCAATAGCAAAAGGCTATTCTGTAGCACCTCACACTAGACAACCTTCACTATGCCTTCACACAAACCTAAGGCTAACCTGATGAATAAAATAATAAAACCATTCTCTCTTGTACTTAACACACAAAAGGAATGGTTTTTATTTTATATAGACCGGGATTTGATAAACAAAGCTTACCTATCTTTTCATATTACATGGCTCTAACCTTTTACGCTAAAGAACTTAGAATAACTTAGGTAGACTAAGTCAAATGATTATTAGCCATTTTAAGCGGTAAGTGAAAATGGCTACATCCTTGCCATTCTAAATAATCTTTTAAAATATTATAAGATTCATAGAAGAATTTTTCGATTTCTTCCTTACTCTCTTCACTGTATTCTGTTACTTCTATAATAAACTCTCCTAAAGTTTCACTGAAATAGCTATCTTGTGGAAAATCATCATGACATTCAAATTTTCTATTAGCAAATGGATATGGTAAAACAAAGAATGTTGGTCCTTTAAAATTATCATCTCCAAACCAAAATCCAAATTCAATCATTTCCTCATCAAATGCTGCACGTTCAATCACCATGTCATCGTTTTCAAACGGTTGATGGATATCTTGGATAATTGCACATGATATATCAAATGTTCCCCAAAATAATCCCGGCGTAAATTTTCTAGTACGCAGTGGAGCGATGAATTTTGATTCTGCATGATAACCAAATTTCATTAGCTGCAACATATTATTACTAATTTGAGAATCATAGTGATGATGGTGCAAGTCTTCTTCAAATGGCGTCGTATCTGGGAATTCTTGTGGTGTCGTATTGATATCTATGAACACTTTGTTTTCTGCTAATATACGTTGAATCTCTTGATAATAATATTGGATTGTAAGACCGTCTTTCAACGCTATAATTTCTTTATTGTTATCAATTCTCAACTCAATTTCATCATCAAGTAAATTAACGGTAATATAAAAATCTTTATTATCTGCATGCAACATACCTGTCGTGAATCCTTGAACTGTAATATCTAAAGACACATGAGCCCATTGTGGTTGCTGATAAGCTGCTACTAATTTATATTTTCCTAATATTTGTGATAATAAATGCATTGTTTCTTTTTCTTGCTTCCACTCATTCAATAACATATATCAACCACTCCATTAATTTATTTTTGTATCTTATTGTAATTACCCATATTCGTTATAATAGCAACATAAAATTAATAATAAATAACAATTTGCTTGAGCTAAAAAGTCTCATAAAAGTAGTTAATCGATAGCTTTCTGTTATTTATATGTTTCACGGGAAACTTTATATTTACCGTTACCTAAACTCCAGATTAAATATTATACGTAAGTGACTAGATGTAATGTGCTTGAAAGCTGGGTCATATAAGCCATTTATTATGCATTAATATAAATCGGTTTCTTTATGTTTCAAATTTTTCTACCTTTTTAACTGCTCTTAACTATCAGTTAAATCTAGACTAATATTAAATGATAGCTTTCTATTTACGATGTTTTTGTCTGAACCACTGTCAGTCCCTCTTTTGTGATGCGATGCTTTATATTCTTTAGAGTTTTGCCACTGTTGATAAGTGGTTTCGTCTGTCCAAACAGTTACAATAACATAATGAGCATGTTTAGTTTGAGGTTTCAAAAACAATAAACTTTCAAAGCCTTCTGAGCTTTTTAAATGTCTATTTCTGTTTAAAAACAAGCGCTCAAAGTCTTTTTCAAAACTAGGATTTACATATAAATGATTAAAAACTGTAAATCCACTTTGCGGTAAATCATTAATTTGTTCTAATATGATATATTGCTGTTTCTCATTAAATTTTTCTATTATTACTTTATCATCGTTTTGTTCTAAGTAAATATGATGTGTTGAATTTTTTAACATATGGAACATCGCCTCCCCTATCTATTTATCCATTAAAATTGTTTAAATTTATGCATAACGTAGTCTCTACTATTTTTATGATCTACGATAGCTTCTGGATAATCTTTTCCAATTTCAATATGATAGTTTTCTTTAAATTTTGTCTTATGTTTTGTTGGATCGTGGATAATTTTGCTAGAAACCTCACTGAAAATTTCTAGCTGTGTCTTAATAAAATAGCCCTGAGCATCGAAACGTTCACTTTGACGTATAGGATTAAACATTCTGAAATAAGGCACTGCATCTGTTCCAGTTGATGCGGACCATTGCCAACCATGTACATTGGACGCATTATCATAATCTAGCAAATATTGTTTGAAATATGCTTCTCCCCATGTCCAATCAATGAATAAATTTTTAGTTAAAAATTGAGATACAACCATTCTTAAGCGATTGTGCATATATCCTGTACGGTTTAGTTTCTTCATTGCAGCATCAACGATTGGATAGCCAGTTTGTCCATTTTTCCAAGCTTCAAAATGCAATTTATTATAAGACCATTGCATATCACGATACTTTTTAGAAAAGGATTTAGTTGCAGTTTCTGGATATTGTGACATTAATACATAATAAAATTCACGGAACATAATTTCTCTAATAAAGCCTTCGTAATTTGTTTCATCGCTATCGTAACCTTCAAGCAAATCATTTATAATTTCACGAATATCGAGTAGCCCATATGCTAAATATTTTCCTAATCCACTTACAAAATCCTGCGTTACATCGTCAGTCAATTTATTATAATGAGCTATGTAATCATTTAAAAAATCATTCCACGCTTTACGGGCTAACTTTTCTATATCTTTATTATTTTTAAGTTTTAAGTCACTTTGATTTGAGCCCTTTTCCGCATTTTTAGCCAACTGCTTATATTGATAACTTTTCTTAGGGGTATGTACTAAATCTTGGCGATTTGCTTTATAAAAACTAGTAAATACTTTATAAGGCTGTTGTTGTTTATTAAATGTCTTTGTGGGTTGAAAATAATGATTCACTCGCTGTCCAATCACTGTGATATTATGCTTTTCAAAAGCTTTTTTTACATGAGGATAGTCATATGTTTCTTTGTGGTAGCTCATAATATCTTTTGCTACTAATACATGAGATAACGCCAATGTATCAACTAATTCGCCTAACTTTTCGTACGTCACAATATAAGGGTGAAGATTATATTTATCTAAAGCACTTACAAACCCTTTTACTACTTTATGGTAATAATCACGCTTTACTGCTGCTGCATCAGCTAAATCTTCTATAGGTAAGATAAAATACACTTTATTTATCTCGTCTTGATGTTCCGCTACATAATCAAATAGTGGATTATCTTTTATTCTAAAAACTCTGTTGAGTATGACTCCTAAATACATTCTATTGCCTCCCATATTGGCCTAAAATACAACTTTATAAAATCGATAAATGCTCTAGATAAACTAATGAAATGATAACATTAAACTTTATAATTATTCTCTAACTTATAATTACTTTATCAATCATATACCCGTTATAACTTATGTATAATTCAGTAAAAAATAATGTCACTTTTAAAAATTTACATATTACAGAGGATTTTAGGGTATAGAATTATTAGAGGTGATTAAAATATGAATAATGAACAATTGCAAAATGAAATTGAAAATATATTAAATACATCAAAAATAGGTGTCTTATCTACCGCGCATAACAATACACCTAACAGTAGATACATGGTGTTTTATAATGACGGGCTTACGCTTTATACAAAGACAAGCATTGAGTCTAAAAAAATTACTGAATTTCAAGATAACCCAAAAGCACACGTACTTATAGGTTATGACGAAACGACAAACCGTAGTTTTTTAGAAATTGAAGCTAATGTTGAAATTCTAAAAGATCAGAAAACTATTGATTGGATTTGGGAAAAACAAGATAAGACTTTCTTTGATTCTAAAGACGATCCGAACTTATGTGTAATTAAAGTGATTCCAAATTCAATAAAAGTTATGAATGATAATAATTTAGATACACCCCAAACCATCACGTTCGATTAATACAAAAAGCGCTTAAAATCACCCCATTCACAAGTGATTTAAGCGCTCTTTTATTTACCCTTATTAATGTCTTCTAACATAGCATCAACCGTAATCTTGGCGCTTGTCAATACAATTGGCACTCCTGCTCCTGGGTGAACACTTGCTCCAGCAAAATACAAATTTTTGTATTCTCTGCTAACATTAGGTGGTCTATAGTAGTTACTTTGTGCTAACGTAGGCATTAAACCAAAAGCAGCTCCAAATTTCGCATTATAATCTCCTTCAAAATCTTTAGGTGTGTAAATAATCTCTGTAACAACCCGTGTTTTCAAATTTTCTAAAGCTTTAATTGTAGAAAGCTTGTTATAAATAATATCCTTTACCTTTGTGATTGTTGCTTCATCAGACCAATCCGCATCGCCTGTTTTCAATTCTGAAACTGGCATGAGTATATAAATACCTGTATGACCTTTTGGCGCTAACGACTGATCTTCTACACTAGGCGCATATACATATATTGAAGGATCTCGAGATATTTCTCCGGAAAATATCTCATTAATATTATTATCAAAATCTTTTGAAAATATAACATTATGTAACAAAATTTCTTCAGATAAATCTTTATCAACCCCTATATACATTAAAAAGGCAGAACAAGAATAGTCCATATTATCAATTTTTTGCGTCGTATATTTTTGGGGGTGGTGTTCATTTTTAATTAGAGTCGAGGTTGCGTATGGAAAATCAGCAGTACAGATTATTTTGTCATACTTTTTTATATTTCCATTTACTTTCAAACCTTCTGCACGCTTAAATCGACTATCAATGATAATTTCCTCAACGTTTGCATTTGTATAAATTTGAACGCCTAACTCCTCATTTAATGTTTGAAGTGCTTTGACAAAGCTATACATGCCGCCTTTAATAAAATGAACACCAAACATTAATTCTATCATTGGTATAATTGAATATAATGAAGGACTTCGTTTAGGATCAATGCCTATATATAAAGTCTGAAACGCTAAGATTTTTTGAATTTTTTCATTATCTACATATTTTTCAATTAAGTTATCTGCTTTATCAAACGTTTTTAATTTCATTCCTTGGTATAAAGTAAAAGGGTTATAAAAATCTGTAGGTTTTCTAAAAGTACGTTCTAAAAAATGTTTGCGTGCGATTTCGTATCTTTCGTATATATCTGTTAAAAATGACATAAAGCCATGTGTAGAGTTAGGTTCAATAGCTTCAAGCATATCTCTTAATTGTGCAAGGTCAGTAGGTACACGAATTTGATCTGTTTCACTAAAATAAACATCATAAATATGTGATAATTGTTTAATCTCCAAGTAATCATTCATATTTTTATGTGCATAATTAAAAACGTCACGATAAATTTCAGGCATCATTACAATAGTTGGCCCCATATCAAATGTAAACCCATCTTGCTTAATTTGATTCATCCTTCCACCTATTTGTTGATTCTTTTCATATAAATCCACTTTGTGTCCATTTGCCGCTAACCTTGAAGCTGCAGCTAAACCTGAAACACCGCCGCCTATAACTGCAAGCTTCATAATGTTTCACTCCTTTTATATTTCGCGCTAATATCACGATGAATTTTTATTTTTTTCAATTTGCTTACAAATACTTTTTTACGCAATGTATAGTTTGACTTTCTTACTTCCTCAAGTATTTCACGATAGGTAGTTGTCGCTAATTCAATGATATAACGTACCTCTTCATCAAAGTAGTTAATACCGTTCAGTGCAATGTTGTATAGTTCAACTGCCTCTGTAGCATAACTTTCCCATAGCTCTATATAATCTGAGTTAACTCCTTCATAATATGTAGAATGTAGTTCAACTTGATATTGAGCTAATTTTTCTTCACTGAGATAAATCCGTCCATTTTGAAAATCTTCACCAACATCTCTTAAAATATTAGTTATTTGCATTGCTTTACCTAAAGCAATAGCAGCATCTTTAGCTTGCTCGAAATTATTTTCATTTGATGCAGCTAATATAGGAGTTAACAATTCCCCCACAGTGCCTGCCACACCATAGCAATAATCATATAAATCGGAATCTGTTTGAATTACTTTTAAATCTAAATCTCCCTTTACATATTGAATTAAAGATTTAAATGGGTTTTGAGGTATTGCATATGTATTCAAAGTGTCATTTAAAGCATTCATAATGGATGCATCACTTTGATAACTTCGGATATGATTACCGTAAATAGTATCTAAATCACTCGCTATCTCATCCAATTTCTCAAGGTTTTTATATCTATCGACACTATCATCAATAATTCTGCAAGCTGCATAAATAGCCCATACTGCTTTTTTTCTTCTTATATCCAAAAAATCAAAGGCATAAGAAAACGTTTTTGAATGTGTTTTCATTATATTATGACAGTAGTTATAATCTCTCTCTAACTCATTCATTTGTTGCCCTCCTCAAAATGCCTTTAATTACTCGACATTTATAAAAAACTAAATTATAAATCTATTTTACGGCCTTTCCAATGTATACGTTTAAACACATTGATATCTAACCACGATTTAATAAATATCACTACAAAGCATATGAAAAGTACTGGATGACAAATACTTGTAATAAGACTAAAATTGCCTGTTCTTCTAATAAACAAGTGAAATTGTAAAGCATATATAAAATAAAAAATAATGGCTAATATCATATATAATGGGTCTAAATTAATAGAAAAGATTACAGCTAAGATAGTTACAAGTGACCCAAATAGCCATAAAAATACAAAAGTAAGTGTAGATTTTTTAGTTACTTGAGATCCAAGTGCAAAGTGTTTACTCCATCCCTCTAATAATGCTTTATATCCTTGGGGATACATTCTAAAATTGACTACCCCTTGACCTTCATATAATTTAACTGGCAAATCGTAATCATGATAAGCTTTACTTATGGCAAATCCTTCGATAATTTGGTCTTTAGCTTTCAAATGACCTTGTGTCAATTCATAATCTCGCTTATTCGTCAAAATCACAGGCCCAAATGCGCTTTGTTCTTTATTTGATGATTTAATTATTGAAAATTTATTCATACCGACGATTGTCATCAAATTAAAAATAGCCGATATATTTTCATATAATTTCTTTATCTTATGATAAGGCTGTATAGAAAGTAGACCTTTAGCGCCCTGTAAGTAATATTGATTGACTATACGTTGGATACTGTAACCATTTGTAAATTGAACATCCGCATCAACAAACATTAATAAGTTATGAGATGCAAATTGACTACCTTGCCAACAAGCATGCGATTTACCTTGCCATGTATCATTATTTTTAACAGTATATACGCTTGCACCGTGATATCGGGCAACGTCTGGGGTGTCATCTGTTGAACCATCATCCATAATGATAACTTCTATTTCTTGCTCTTCACCTATACTGTTAAGTAATTTAGGTAAGTTCTCAACTTCATTTCTAGCAGGTATAATAACACTGACCGCTGTCTGACCGCTGTCTTTTTCGGAGTTACTTATCACCGCTCGACGCGTATACATGCACATTCCACATATTAAAGATAATATCGTTAATACCATTGCTATCATATAAAGTACCATTCAACCTCAACTACTTTCTCCAATAATAATAGCTTCTGCAACTTGCATACCACTTAAGGTTACCATGGGCATACCCGCTCCTGGATTTACGGACCCACCTACAAAATACAAATTTTTATAATATTGACTTTTTTTAGGAAATTTAAAACCTTTATTCTTCTTCTTACTAGATACTACACCGTATATGGCGCCTTTATTAGAATTATATTTATTTTCTATATCATGCGGCGTCCATACATCTTCGTATACTATGTGCTGTCTTAAATCCTGTAAGCCCATAGACTCCAATTTGTCCAATATACGTTCTCGGAATTGATGATATTCCGCTTCACTAAATGGTTTGTTTTGAATATACGGTATATGTGGCAATATTTTTATATTTTCATGTCCTTCTGGTGCTTGTAGCTCATCTGTTTTATTTGTATTAACAACGTAAATTGTTGGATCTTCAGGCAAAACATATTGATGAAAAACTTCATCATAATTAACTTTAGAATTATTCGAAAAGAAAAAATTATGATGTCTAAGCTCTGGATAACTTTTATCCACGCCCAAATGCATGACATAACCCGAACTAGCTGGTTCAAATTTACGTTCCAATTTGTTTATTTTATGCTCATCAAAATTTAATAAATATTTATAAACAGGGATTACTTCCATATTAGATATAATGTAATCTGCATATATTTCTTCGTTATTTTCTAACGTTATCCCTGTCACTTCGCTTTGGTTATTATAATTTATATGTTTGACAGAGGCATTAAAATGTATATCCACCCCTAATTCTCTCGCTAATTGTTCCATCGCTTCTGCTAATTTATGGATCCCACCATCTACGTACCACAATCCTTCAGCATGTTGCATTTGAGGCAGTAAGCTCAATACAGCTGGAGCATCATAAGACGAGGATCCTACATATTTGATAAAATATCCTAGCATTTCTCTCAAATAAGGGTTCTCGACTCTTTTGTTAATTGCTTGTTGCATTGTATGAAAATAGTCGAATTGTTTTAAGGCTGAAAATGGACCATGGTAACGGATAATTGCGGACATCGTATCTAATCCTTTATCAAAATAACTTCTTTTAGCAACTTCATGTATCTTTTGAGCATAATTAAAAAATGCAGTAAGTTGCTTTATATCTTTATTTGATAATGTTTCGTTATTTATTAATATATCTTCCATAGATTCATATAAATCTATAATTTGACCATCCGGATAAACATTTCTAATCTGTAATGCTAACTTGCGAATACTAACGTAATCTTCTAGCTTTTTGCCGCATTTTTGGAATAAATGTTGGAATACTTTAGGCATAGTCAAAATAGATGGACCGAGGTCAAATCCATAGTCACCTATTTCTAGCCTATTTACCTTTCCACCAATATGTTTATTTTGTTCATATAAATCCACTTTATAGCCTGCTTGAGCCATACAAATTGCACTGGAAACACCGCCCAAACCGCCTCCGATGACAACAACTTTCTTATTTCCCATTTAATCACCTTTTCTTTTTTGCAATTTTAAATAAATACGTATTAATTTAGGGCGATTATAGCGCTGTACAACCATACAAGGCACATTGGCTATAATGACATAGAACAGATTAATGATTTTAACGCTTTTAGATGATTTAAAAAATACAATAATAGGGATTATAGACAATAAATGTACAAGTTCAGCACGTCTAGTTTCTAATATAAATTGACGTATTTCATACATATTATTAGATATATCAAATGTCGTTTTACTCACAATATTGGGATTAATATTTTGGCCATCTGGTAAACGATGTTTCCAATATTGTACTTTAACTAATTGTTGCCATAATCGACCTTCTTGTTCAAAATTCCAACTTTTAAAATATATATTATCCTTCTCTAAATATTTATAATTAATACGCGTGCCAAATTGGGCAATGACCATTTGAACTATAAACCAATATAGCGCATTATATATTATTTTTTTCATCAATTTAATTCTCAGTTTTTCCTGTGTAGCTTGGATTCTCTTTATTTAAAAACCAATTGCCAGCCGTTAAATACGTTGCAAATGCACTCCAAAGCATGTATGGGACTAGCAAGATACCCGCAATCTTCTTCACATTGAAAAATTTTACAGTTGTAGTTATTACTGCACCAAGCAATACAACGCTCTCTACTAATGCACTGAAGCGTAACTTATATTTAAAGTACAAGACTGACCATAAGTAATTAAGCCCTAATTGTGTATAGTAAACGCCTCTTAAAGTCTTATGTTCTGATTTATTAGTCACTAGTGCATAAGCGACACCCATCGTTGTATAAAGTATTGGCCACACGATAGGAAAGACATATCCAGGCGGTGAAAAGGGTGGTTTAACATTCTTTTTATAGTCTTTTCGAGCATTTTTCACTGCAAATTTCCCTATAAATTTGCCACCGATAACTGGCGTTATAACTTTTATGATTGATTTAATTATCTCGCTTGCTTTCATTGTTAATCTCCTCTTCTTTATAACTAACTATACAACTAACCACTATAGTTCGGCATTAGACATATTGTTTCTTTTAGCTAAACACTTTTTCAATCCATATAATTTTAAAACCACTGCGCCTACAATAACGACAGGTAAAATAAATTTTTTCATATTTACGCCTCCTTTTTTAATACTTTTCGTAGTTTCCAACTTCAATTTAAAAAGATTCATTACACTTTTATGAACTTTTGCTTGAGTATACTTATACACCCACCATGGTAATGTAGGTTCATATTCTTGTAACGCTATAATACATTCATTGCTATTAGGCAATCTTCTAAACTCTAATCTCGCATTGCCCCCGTTTGAATCAAGAGCAAAGTCACCGCCTACAATACGGTACAAAATTCTTTCATCATTAGATGCAGTTTCATCTTTTTTTAATAAAAGTAAATCTTTATTCAAACATGGTACAGTTATTGAAAAGTTATCTTCATCAAAATCGCTATTAACGACGTTTAGTGTAATCTTATTTAAAAAATCAGCATACAATTCTGTTACTTGGCTTATATTCATGTCTTTAGGTAAGATTGCTCTTGAAATTGCGCGAACATCCTTAACTGCAGACTTACCTGATTTCTTATGTTTTTTTTGTTTTGTAGTTTCTTCCGCTAAAGCCTTACGTACACTCTCTCTAAAATCTATTTTGCCAACAGAGATACCTTCCACTGTATTTTCTTCATTTCTTACCATATCGTGAATCAAACTATCCATTAATGGATAAACCATCTCTTTTGGAACACCAGAAATCAATTTAACCCAATATTTACTTAGCCAAATTGGAATAATTGGTAAGTCTAAGGTAGGTAAACGTTTATCTAACACTTCAGCAGTTTGCTTAAATAAGTCTTTATATGTCATATGAGTTGGTCCACCAATATCAATTGATTCGTTACTATGTGGACTACGTTCTACGATCTTATAAAGCCCATTAATGACGTCTTCAATAGCTACTGGCAACGTTGTATTATATGCCCATTGTGGCAACAGTAACCCTGGTAGACGTTCCACCAATTTTTTTAGAATTGGGTAAGAGCTTCCTTTAGAACCTATAATCAAACCAGCCCTTAAAGTACTTACCGGTACGCCATAAGCCCCTAAAATACGCTCACACTCTAAACGACTTCTTAAGTGTGGTGATAATTCATTAGTTTTAGGTATTAATCCACTCATAAATACGATATGATCCACTTTATTAAAACTCGCTGCTTTTGCAAAATTGTCTGCTAGTAATGCATCCATATCTTCAAAACTTGCTTGTGTTAATTTAGCTGAAGGCATCATAGAATGCACTAAATATATAGCGATATCAATATCCTTCATCACTTCTGTTATCTCGTTCAAATCAAATAAGTCAGCGGATTTCCAAGTTACATTTTGTTCGTCCTTTTTATTCTCTATATGTCTAGAAACAGCTATAATTTCATAGTTTTCTTTTAATCTATTCATTAAATGACCGCCGATATAACCCGAAGCGCCAGTTAACAGAATTTTTTTCATAAATTTAGCCTCCAATAAAAAAGATGAGCAGGAAAATCTTCCTCAGCTCATCCTTTGCATAATAAGCCTGTTTGCTCATTACAATTAAATTAATTTAATTTAATTATGATAAGAGTTCTAAGTCTCTTGTATAATATAATACCCTTATATTATTAATGTATGCCTGTATAATTAAATTTAGTTAGATTTAATATTCTAATAACCACGCTTTTGAAAATCTAAAGCCTATCCCTAATTAAATTTTTCCAGACTATAATGACCGCATTAACAAATAATATAAAACTGGTCGTGATTAAAATAATATCTACGCTTAAATAATGATTACTATTTTCTATATAAATACCATAAAAAGGCCATATTAAGACCAATGGATATAGCCAATCTTTAAAAGAGATAGCTATAAAAACTCCAATCATTGTAGCTAAAATTAACGCTATAATCGTCCAACTTAATTCTGTTAAACCGAATATTGTTTTAACATGATAATTTATCGCTAACGAGAAAATATTAACGATAGTTGCGACAGTCGTCCAAGCGAAATAAATTGAAATTGGGAAACGATTAAAACCTCGATAGCTGGATAATATTACATACATTTGAGCGATATTATAAAGTAACGCTATAATAACGATTACTGAAATTAAGAACCATTGTTGTGTATAAACAATAATCCAAACACTATTTAATATAAAATTAATAATAGGAAGATATTTTAATCGACTTACTACTTCTTTATCACGCGAGCGCATTAGCCACAATTTGATTAGCCATATTAAAATAAGCACATAGATTAAACCCCAAATTGCAAATGCGAAACCAGCAGGTTGAATAATTGCTTGTTTATTTTTGGCGATACTTCCTATATTACTACCACTTAAATAATTAACTGCAATCATGATTAAAAAAGCAATAAAATATAAAATTACCCATTTTCTTTGATTATTCATTAATAAGCCTCCTATCTTTAATTTAATAGATTGTATCATTTTTATTGGTTATAAATATATGATAAGTAACTGGCATTAAGCTTTATCAACAACTATTTAAAATATCGCTAAATTGAAAAAATTATATCATTTGAAACGTCAAGAAATTCAAAAAGCATTTAATCCAATTCTTTAACTAACATTTCTGATTAACAATAAATATCAATTAATTAAGGAGCTCAAATACATCAATGTTGTAAAATATTATACTAATACTTTATTTCCCCAATTCTAGACAATCGATACCTCTACTTCTATTTTCATTAATATATTAAAAAAAGCAGTGAAGAAATCTATTGAATATAAATTCTTCACTGCTTAATAATGTTTTAAATTGTACTTACTTATTTTGCATGAATTTTACTTCAGCAGTGGCTTGCTCTCTTATGGACTGTTCTTCTTTATGTTTCCAACTTGGTATAAGGAATGCATCTATAATAATCCAAATAAAAGTCGGAATCCCTAAAGTCCACCAAGAAACTAATAATGTTAATGCAATTAAACCTATAGCAGATCCTGTTTTTCCAAAATAAAACCTATGACCTCCAAAACTACCTAGAAAAAACCATAAAAGATAAGCTATTCCAGTTGATTTTGAACGATTTGCAACTTGTTGTTCAATATAAGATTTTTCGTCTAAATTCATTTACATAGTCCCCTATTCATTTAATTTAATTTCATATAAACATACTAACATAATCAGAATTATATTAGACCTTTATTTTCAATAAATAATCAAAAATTTATGTTACTTAAATAGTCAAGTTTCAAAATATTTTATACATTTTTAATTAATGATTGTTTTCTTGTGAACTACAACAATAAACTTTTTGTTATCGAAAAATGTAATTGCCTAATTTATTCAACTAAGTTCTCCAAAACTAAACTTTAAAGTAAGCGTTAATTTTACACACTTTTTAATAAACAAAAAGCTGGGCGCAATTAATTTGAATATGCTCCCAGCTCTATATGGTTACTTCTATTTTCATTATTGTGTATATACTTCGATATCAGTGTCGCAACTTCCTCCCGTACCGTACTTATTAGGTTCTTTATTACCTGCAAGAATTAGTACAAACCAAGTATAAAGCGTGACCAATCCTGCGATTACCGTACCGAAAATGCCAGCCATTACTGTAGCACCGAGCAAACCGTTGCTTTCTGTATTAGCAACAACGACAATAACACCTATAATAAATAAAGTTGCAGCAATTAACGTAATAAAACCACTAATATATGAAACGATGGCAAGAATCATAGTACGATTTGTATCATGTAAACGTCTTACCATCACAGTGAAAGTAGGAATAATAATAGCTATCGCAAATAAGCCACTAAGTAAACCACTCGATACAACACCCAAAACCGAAGATATTAAAAAATTAATCCAAAAAGGATGCCAAAATTCAGGACGTGTTGACCTTCCATTAACATCAATAAAACGTGTCCAAAATGCTTTGTAACTTTCGATAACTTGATTCTGTGAACTGTCCATTTAAACTCCCCTATAAGTTTGATAATTACAGTGTACTAAAATAAAGTTGTACATAGCAAACTACATTTTTTACTTATGTATGAAACATATTTTAAACATCAAATACTCTCAATGATGGACTGATTTTTTTTGCAAACAATAAAATATTGAAAAATAAGATTTCTGACAACTAATTATGTATAATGAATTATAACAATATTCTTTATTTTAAAGGGGGATTTTTTTGAAATTTAAATACTTAGCATTTGGGGCTATAATAACCACTATGATTCTATCTGCATGTGACATCAACATTAATACAGGTTCAGGAGAAGATTCCAAAGACACAAGCAAGCAAGACCAACATAATAACAATCGAAGTAGCAATGATGACCAAACAAAGTCTAACAACGAAACTTCCTCAGATAATTCAAATAGCAATAGTGAAAATATAAATTCACCAGAACACTATGCTAAAGTATGGATTTCCGTCATTGAAAATAAGGGTGGTAATGTAGACCCATCCAATACTGAAATCACACATACAGACGTGTCTGGCAAGGCGTTAAACCCTTATAACGAGAGCGCTTCAGCCACATTCCCAAACGGAACTCAAGCATTATACGGCACACCTACTGCCGCTGGGCAAGTTATATACAAAGATAACAATGATGGGACAGTAAATATCTACGATGTGCCTAGCCATTTTCAAGACAAACGTTGGGATGAGGATGAATATTCAAAAAACCAATCTAACAACATACTTAATAATCCAAAAACTGTAAAATTAAAAGACTTCTCACAAAGTGAACTAGATAATTGGATACCTATTATCTCTGAATCTAACGAATCACAAGCACAAGATAGTAGCGAAAGTGATAGCGATAAGGATACTAGTGTGACACGAGAAAATGTAATTGATATAGTAGAAGAATACGAAGGACACAGTTTAAACACTTCTCAATATACTTATAAAGAGCCCGAGCAAAGTGATGATGGAGACTGGGGATTCTCATTCACTGATAAAAATGGAGATTTAGCAGGTTCTTATATAATTGACCAAGATGGAAATGTAACGAAATATGATGAAGACGGTGAACCCGAATAAATATCAAAAATAAAAAAGCGAGATGCTAATTTGCATTTCGCTTTTTTATACTAATTTAAAAAACTATGTCCTCTTATTTCGTCCATAAAAATGCTATAAATTCTTTAGCAACTTCTTTGTTTTCATGTAACTGGCTGTGTTGTGCTGATTTACCCTCATACTTGGATTCTCTATAGCTTTTCGGACTATCACCAAGTAAATATTTTAACGACTTAGATGAACTATTAGATACACGTCCATCAGAGCTAGTTCCATCTTTCAAATCACCAAATATATTTAATACGTCGATATTTTTACCTTTATATATCTCTTTAAGTTGTTGTAATTCTTGATATGGCGGATTCATGCGGCTAGGTTTGCCATTAGTATCCACACTAATTTCATTCACTTGTTCATTCATATTTAATACGCCATTATATGTCCCAGCAATATTCACTTGTTTATTCAATTGAGGTAACGACGGGTCATTCCCATACGTCAGCATATATTGAGCAAATGATAAATTCCCCATAGAATGACCTACAAAATTAAACTTATTAATGTCGTATTCACTTTGCAATTTCGTTAATACATTTTTAAACCATTTCGCATTTTCATCAAGATCACCTTGCTTATTATTGGCAAGTTCAATTTGTACGATAGGATTAGTTGTATCTTTTTCAAGTTTCCCTTTTAATTCAACCTCTCCACCTTTAGAAACATTCGCTGTAATCACATCTTTAGTAACCCCATTTTGTTTGGCTTGTTTAACCATAAATTTTTCTGAATTTGCGCTCCCACCATAACCATGTAAAAATAGTATAGGCGTTGAGCTATTCATAAAATTTGCTTGTGCAGGTTTTTCCACCGTAGATTGGTTTTGAGTAAACACCTTTATAGTAATAAATGCCACAATAGTAACAATAACGACGATACATATGCCCCAAATCCATAACTTCCTCACTACAATAACCTCTATTCTGTCATTTTGTTTTAAGTATAAAGTAAGCTAACAAGTATTTCCTTATTATTTATTTGAATACCCAAATAAATAACGCTATAAAATGCCTTACTTAAGCAATTTATAGCGTTTATTATATTCTTATATGTAATATCTCTATAATTTTAAACTGACTCAGTAATCACTTTAGAACCCTCGCCAAGTAAAATAATACATACACTACTATTTTCATGATTGTAATTACTTCACTTTTCAATCATCATGTACTAAAGATTTTGATAATCTACGCTAACTCGACTTATAGGATATAGGACGTTTTATCACACTTAAAACCATGACGCAAATCACAAGCAGACCACAAATAATGTACATCCATTTAAACCCTAGTGAATCAGATATCGGTCCCATTATGACACTTCCCAAAGAAATACCTAAATCTGCACATGCAATAAACAATCCTAATAACATGTTACGGCCTACTTTAGGTAAGACAAAACTTAGATAAGACGTTAATGTTGGGTATACCAATGCTTGTGTGATACCGATTAAGATTGCGCTCGCATAGAAAATCACGATACCTACTTGTGGACCAAACGCCACAGCAAAAGATGCAATCATTAGTGACGATAAGACAGTCACCATAAATTTTGGATGCCATAATCCATCCGATGGGATATATTTCCTTAAATAAAATCTTGCTACAACCACAGCTACAGCTTGAATAGTCAGGAATATGCCCGCACTCGCAAAGCCATAATTCACAGTGTACAACGGAACAAAAGTACTTACCGCACCAAATACAATCGATGCTACAATCATGATTAAACCACTATTGAACAACTCTTTGTTTTTGAAAAACTGAGCAAATACCGTAACTGCATTAAATGACATTTTTTCAATTTTATGGGACGTATCCGGTTCTTGTTCAGCAATTGTGACACGATAACCAAAGAACGTGGTGGATAACGCAATAAAAATAATAACAATCGCAAAAATGGAAATATTATCAGCGTGCCAAATACCAATGGCTATAATTGGGCCAATCAAATTGGGGATTGTCGAAAATAGCGAATACAACGAGACCCCTTCTGAACGGTGCTCTTCTGGTAAAGCATCAATAATTCCTAGTTGTAATGACATCGAGAAGAATGCTGTACATACACCTTGCATCACACGTGCCAAGAAATATCCTTCTAATCCAGTAAAACCATATAGAATTAAAGCAATTGCATTAATAATTAAAATGATGCGTAATACTTTAATCGGGCCAACACGTGCAATAATTTGTCCTGCCCACGGTCTAAATACCATAGCAGTTAGCATATAAGCACCCATTACAATACCGATAACCGTATTTGTAGCTCCTATATCATGTCCTCGTAATGGTATAAAGACATTCAAAATAGCGTTAGCGCTAAAAAACATTAATGTTAGTATATATAATCTCAAAAAAGGCCATGCCATAGCACCTTTCATTGTCTCACTCCTTAGAATGATAGTTGTTTTTCAATCAATGCTTTTGTATAAGCATTATCACTTAGATGTAGATCTTTGGTTGCAATTTGTTCTTCAATTTTGCCGTTTTTAAAAATAATTAACTGCTCACATAAATAGGTGGCAGCTTGAATATCATGTGTAATAAAAATATAACTTAACTGCCTTTTCGAGCGTAAATTTACTAACAAATCTAAAATTTGGGTTTGAATCGACATATCTAAAGAACTGATTGCTTCATCGAACAATATATATTTAGGGTTCATACATATGGCGCGTGCAATCGCCACACGTTGCGCTTCACCGCCGGATAACATATTTGGATATTTGTCCATGTATACTTTCGATAAGCCAACTTCTTCTAATAATTCAATAGCTCGTGCCTCCATGAGTACCTTAGGTTGATTGTCACACTGGCACATCACTTCTAATAATATTTCTTTCACTGATTGGAAAGGATGTAATGAAGATGTGTAATCTTGAAAAACCGCACTTATTTGATGATTTCTCACCTTTTTCTTATAAATGGGTTGATCATTCAACGTTACTGAACCTTTGTTAGGCTTCTCAATACCTAGTACCATCCTACTCAATGTTGATTTTCCGCTACCACTCTCGCCGATAATTGCAATTGCTTTACCAACTGGACATTCAAAAGATACATCTTTAACAATAGGGGTCATGCTACGCCGAAACATTTGTGAACGCGAATATGACTTTTCAACATTCATAATCTTAAGCATTTGATTCCCCCCTTATCACAGATTTAAAATAATCATTAACTTTTTTTCGTGTGGATAATAAATATTGAGTATACGCTTGTTGTGGTTGGTATAGCACCGCTTCTCTAGTTCCTTCTTCAATAAGTTGTCTATTCCTCATCACAACTACTCGATCTGCGATATGATTAATCACTGTTAAGTCATGGGAAATAAAAATCATGGCACAATCGAAATGTTGCTTAATATCTTTAAACGCCTGTAACACATCATATTGCGTAATAGTATCTAAAGCTGTCGTTGGTTCATCTGCAATAATTAATTTAGGTTTTAATGCCAAAGCTAAAGCAATCATCAAACGCTGTAACATACCACCCGATAACATATATGGATACGACTTTAATATCTGTTTAGGATCGTTTAACCCCATATAACCCATATATTTTGTCAATGTTGCTTCGATTTCTTGAATAGGTAGTTGCGTATGAAGCTTCATAGTTTCAATTAATTGCTTGCCCACAGTAGATGAAGGATCGAATGCACGGCTACCTTGTTGCATAACCATCGCAATATCTTTACCTCTATGCTTCTTTAACTGCATCTCTGGCAAAGTAAGCATTTGTACATTATTAAATGTCACTGTTCCTTCAACGCTTAAACGCTTAGGATTTAAACCTACTAAAGCTTTACATGTAACTGACTTACCACTACCACTTTCACCAATAATACCTAACACTTCACCTTTAGACACTGTAAAATTTACGTCGTTAACAATGGTCTGATTTGTCCAGCTATCTTTGATAAACAGATGTTGTACTGTTAATAACGTCATGATTGCACCAATCCTTTCTTCACAGAACGTAGTTTTTCCTTTGAAGATATCCTTGGATCAATCGCAATTTGTAATGCATCTGATAAAAAGTTAAATGCCATAACGATAATAACGATTGCAATACCTGGAGCAAACATCATTTCTGGATGAGTAAACATTACTTTTCTAGCTTCATTGAGCATCATGCCCCACTCAGCAGTCGGCGCTTTAACACCTAACCCTAAAAATGAAAATCCAGATATTTGTAAAATCATAGAACACATAGAACTACTTGAGATTATTGCAATATCACCAAGTGTCAACGGCATAATATGTCTGCGAATAATTTTCAAATCACTCATGCCAATTGTCTTGGCAAATTTAACGTGATCTGAAGCAGTATATTGCATAACACTTGTGCGAATCACACGACAAAACCACGCCCAGCGCGTTAAAATAAATGCCATAATAATATTTTCAGCGCCCATACCAAATAACGCAATCAGTGCGAGTGTAACAACATAACTAGGAAATGCTAGCATCACATCACACATACGCATGATAAACGCATCAATATAACCCCGGAAATAACCAGAAACAAATCCTAATATGGCACCAACCAAAACAGAAATAAAAAGCGCTACAAAAACATATAATAAGCTAGGTCTAATCGCATAAATCAACCTCGTTAAAATATCTCGTCCTAAATGATCAGTTCCTAAGAAATGTTGTAAACTTGGTCCACTATATTTGTTAGCTGTGTCAATATGATTAGGGTCGTGTGTTGTCACCAAGGGGGCTGCAAAACCTAACACAACATATATGACAATAATGGCTAGAGCGATAACAGCGCCCCTGTCTTGTAATAAACGTTTTAAAATAATCATCACGATGCCTCCCTTAATCTTGGATTCAAGAGTGCATTGATTATATCTGCTAATGTATTAAATACAACAAATAGTATAGCCACAATTAATACATACGCTTGTATGACAGGAAAATCATGTTCTAATATGGCTTTCAAGCTTAATTGCCCTAATCCTGGCCAAGCAAATATATACTCTATTACTACTAAACCACCCATAATCATTGGTATAGACATGCAGAAGATTGAGACGGCAACTTGTAATGCATTACGCAATACGTGCAACATTAAAGTTGTAGTCTTCACACCACATGCTTTCAAATACAGTACATAATCTTCATTCAACTGCTCAACAATTGAACGCCTAATATTTCTAAAGTAAATACCAGCATATGCAATTGTGATAACAACAACTGGCAATATGTAACTTTCAGGACCTGTCAGTCCAGAAGTTGGCAATAAATTTAAATTTACAGAAATGTAAATGATTAACATCGAAGCAATCCAATAAGATGGTAAGCCTGTTAGAAAGAAAGCCACAGAACGTATCGCACGATCTGCAAATCCCCCTCTTGTTAAGGCACTGACAACCCCTAAAATAATTGATGTAATCATTACGAAAATGCTAGAAATGACAGTTAATTTTAATGTGTTAAAAAACGCTGGACCAATACGTTCTGCAACAGGGTCGCCTGTAATATAACTCGTACCGAAGTCTAACTGTAATGCTTGAAATAGCCAATTCTTATATTGAATCAATAATGGGTCATTTAAACCGTATTTCTCATTTGTTTCTTCAATTAGTTGCGGCGATACATCCGGTGTACCTTGTGCATGCAAAATTGTAACCGCCGGGTTTTCATCCGTTATATAAGTTAGTAAAAATGTCATAAAGCTCACTACAATCATCAGTGGAACCATAATCATCATGCGCTTTAAAATAAATTTGAACATTATAAATGCACTCCTTTATTTAAATTGCATTTCATTAAAAGGCAATTCATATTGCGACTGTGTAAATGATAATTTCTCTAAATCATTAGGTGCAACCACTGTCATTCTGCCGTGTGATATAGGAATGAAAATACCTTCATCATCTATTTGTTGTAAAATTTGTTTATATGCATCAGAACGCTGTTTATCATCTTGGATTTTAAATGATTCATCAATATTGTTGTATAGCTCTTTTTTGTTGGCGATACCTGCTGTCGCACTTTCATAACCGTTACTTGCTTTAAATGCGCTTATTGTACTTTGTGGGTCATATAATAATCCCCAAGTTTGATTAAACATTAAGTCATAGTCACCAGATGTACGACGTTCTGCAACTTTGTCTGATGTATCACCACTAATTTGTAATTGAACACCCATTTTCTTAAATTCTGCTTGTAAAAATTCTGCTTGTTCTTTTTGACTAGAAGATCCTTTGTCATAATACATAGTCATTGTTAATTCTTTACCATCTTTGTTACGGACATTACTATCTTTTTCTTGTTTCCAACCCGTTTCATCTAACAGCGTTTCCGCCTTTTTAACATCATATTTACGCGTAGGCATGTCAAAATTAATATCTGTAACATTCTTCGCGAATAGTTGTGTTGCCGGCTTTTCTTCGCCATCTAAGATCTCTTTAGTTATTTTATCTCTATTTACCATATGACCAATCGCTTGTCTTACATTTTTATCACTCACTGGACTATCTTTCTTACCAGAATTTGCGACTAACATTTTTGTATTCATAGGCTGGCTACGTTTAACTTGGTAATCGCCAGAATCTTTCAATTGCTTTAAAGCGTCTTTGTCTAAGCTATCTGTGCCTCTATCGTCTGTAAAAGCAAAGTTCGTCTCACCCTTTTTCATTGATAAAAAGGCAGTCTCACCTGCTGGCATTACTTTTGCTTGTATTTTATTTAACTTAGCTTTTTCGCCCCAATAATCATTATTTTTATTAAAATCTGCTGACTCGTCTTTTTTATGTTCACCCAGTTTAAATGGACCTGTGCCATCAAATGATTTCACGCCATTCTTAGTTCCATCATCCTTAAAATCTTTAGGTGATACAAATACATATGGTCGCGGCATTGCTAATTCTGCTAAAGCTGGCTGATATGGTTCTGTTAACTGAAGTTCGACGGTATATTTGTCTTTAACACTAACATTATCAATTAATGTTGAAATCTTTAACCATGAATGTAATTTTTTATTTTGTTGAACTGCATCAATATTTTTCTTAACTGCCTCAGCGTCAAACCCTGTACCATCATGGAATTTAACATCATCACGCAAATGGAAAGTATACGTTTTACCACCATCAGATACATCCCAATTTTTAGCTAATAATGGCTTGATACCGTCTTTAGTATTACGTACAAGTGGCTCATAAATCATACTTTCTGCAGACATAGACCCTCCATAAACATGTGGATTCATATCTCCAATATCTTTCACTGTTGTATACGTTAACTGCTTGTTCTCTTTCTTCTCTTCTATGCCTTTGCCGTTTCCACATCCCGCTAAAATAACACCTGATGCAATTAATACTGCACTCATCTTAGTAAGTTTGTTCATTATTTTTCCTCTTTCTCATTTAAAAATTGTAATATCATTTTTAATCGTGTGGATCATACTTATGTAAAATCAAAAACCATTTAATATTTTTATATTACAAATCATTGTCACTAAATCTTACCTTTGGTATCTAAGTACACCTCTACCAAAGATTTATCATCTTTATATAAGTTCACGTTGAATTGTGATGATAATTGTTGGTTATGCTTTTTATAGTCCTGACAATATTGTTCATAACGCTTCATAAATGTATCAATCATTGGTGTCTTAATACCTAATAGTTTGCCAATATGTTGAATAATTGAAGTACGGTAATAATCCTCACTTGGCATACGTGGTATATGAACGACGCCTTGTTCATTTTCATAAAGCTGCTTAATCGGTACCGCGGAAAAATCAAAATAGCGGCCGTGTTGATCAGGCTCTGAAAACGGATCTATTAATATTGCTGTATATCTCACATACAGTAAATATTCTTGATGAATTGCCGGTAACTTTTCAAAACTGTAGACATCATCATCCGCTAATGTCTCAGGACGCACAGGATAGTTTTCTTTCACCATGAATTCCAAAAGGTTGACTGACGGCACACTAAATTCTGCTAAAATCGTCATCATCTCTGTCCACATCAAACGCATTTCATGAATGAGTGTCATCGTAATTGGACCTTCTGGAAATAACTTATACACATAAACAGGTACTTCTGTCCCTTCAAAAATAATTTTTAATGAAAAATCATTCATAAATAATGGTGGGTGCACATACAAAGAACTATTGCGTGTTTCTGCATGTAAAGCTGTTGGCATATCTACCAAATTTATGTGAAATTGCTTGAACACACTTGTTAAATAATTGATTGTTGCTGAATGCTCACGATTAGAACCTACGTATAATTTCGTCTTCAACCCAGTGGTTACAACCTGGTTAGGTTGCTCAGTATCATACAAACGCGTGTCACCCAGATATGTAGAAAATGATATAACTTCGAGGTCCTTATTGAAGTTAGTCACATACTGCTCGACAATCATTTGCGAACCAAACGTAGGCGATACTAACAAGATACGCTTTACTTTTTCTAATGTTGCTGTCGATAGTTGTGATAATGTACTATGATATGCATCTGCCGTACACGCCATAATAATTGTGTCATAGTGACCATTAACACCTTCTATATCTTTATACAAATGACTAATTTGGAAGCGGCCTTCCATGTGTTTATGAGCATCATTTTGGGTTGTTACTTCAAAGTAATTATCGTTTTGATATGCTTGATATAACTTTTGTGATTTCAACGAGGTTGAGGCACGGCCTACCATATCTATTTCCTTCTCTGTTGTCAGACGGCACAGCTGGGCTAATTGAATTGCAACTGGCCCAGTACCGATAATTAATATTTTAGACATCCGCTACACCAACCTTTATTGATGCCTTTCGATATAAAGCAATATCAAAAATTTGATCAGATTGTATACGTTTATCTACACATTGCCATTTATCTACGCTAGTTTTCTCAGAGGGATAGTTAAATAATGATTTGATTCCATCACCAAATCGCATTGCAACAACAACATTTTCATTCGTTAAATCATAAAGTTGCTCCAATATGTCATATTTAATTGGAATTGTTGAACTAAATATAATATGTGTCACTTCTTTGATATCTACTAATTGGTCTACTGTCTGCTCTGTAATCTCTATATCTTCATTTGGTGCTAATACTTTAACAATCCTTTGACCTAAATCAACTGCCGTTGGATCAATATCAATGCCAATAACAGAAGCACCAGTCTCCTTTGCCACTTGAATGAGTGTCATAGGATATGCACCAGATCCAACTAACAATAATTTGTCTTTTTCAGTTATATGACATTGCCCAAATTCCTCATTAATACAGTGCTCGATGTTATCAAAGTATCCTGAAGTAGAAGCCTTACCGTCTAATAAACGTTGTGCTCGAATAACTTCTACTTGTTTAACACATTGGGCTGATATGAATTGAAGTCTCGTTGTAAGATGTTCTTTAACCGCTTCATCTTCCCAATCTTCATACAATCTTCTAAAAACTGGATTTAATATAAACTGACTATACTCATCCACTAATGTTTCTAATGCATCAATGTAGTCACTATTTTCTAAGACATTTTCATATAGTGTTTCAAAATTTAATAAATATTTATGTAATATAGCACTAATCTCTTTCTCTAAATTATTCATTTTAGTCTCCTATTCTATAAATGCTTTTCCTGTTGCGACTGTTGAGACTTGCCCTTTAATGGAAGTTTGAAACCCAGACTTTGGACATTTCCTAGATGTCACTAGAATGTTGCCACCTGGCTGATAAACTATAAAATCCTCGCATGCACTTTCAGCGTTATAATTTTTAAAAACGCCGATCGATGCAGTACCAGAACCACAGCTATTTTCCCAAACTAAGCTTTGAATTTCTGGTATAAAAATAAGCGGCTTAAGAAACTGACGTTGTTCATCAAATAACATGATACCTATCGTTTTATACTTATTACTCCATGTTTGCTGACGGACAAATTGTTCAACCTGATGTTGCAATTTGGTAGTCACTTCAGTGACTGGAACAACAAAATGTACATATGACTCATATATAAATTCTATTGCATGCCGTTGTTGCTGATCAATATTAAGCTTTTTTGCGGACACGCGCTGTGCTTGGGGCATACTTACTTCATAATGTTGATTGCTATGTACTTCACACTGAACCAACCCTGAACATCCCGAAACTTTAACTGCACATTGCCGTTTTTGCAGTATATTACTTTCTTGTAAATAATGTATGTATGACATTGTGGCATTACCACAAAATTCATTTCCGCTCATAACTAAATGACAACTTTTATTAAAGTCCGTATCAGTGGACTCTATAAACCCAACTTGCTCACAACAAACATGACTCGTTGTCATTAATTGGTTAGCTATGGATGCGTAATCTCTTGAATCATGTTGCGAATGCACTAGTATCGTCATATTCCCCGATGGATTATACTTAGAAAATTCTATAACCTTTCGATTCATACGACTCTCCTTCTATTTAAAATTTTTATATAAGCCTGCTAACATTGATTAAAAAACTTTGGCTCATTGCGCAGCCTTATCAAATCGTAATAGTTACGATTTGATTTATATCATATATTGGTCTTTTATGGTTGTCAATACAAATGATAATATTTTTCAATTAATAATTATTAAAAAAACTTGAATTGGGTATTTATTGTAAAAAGTACATGTGGGAATTTTTTAAATTTTTATATAAAAAATAAAGCCCCAATCATTCACTAATACATAAAAAATACTGTAAATGACGAGACTTTATAGGTTTTGTTTGTTAGTTATAATTCAAATTAGAAAACATACATTTTATGACAATTCTCAAAACTTTTATATAAATTGCATCGTACACAAACTATCTAAGATTCCATTAACATATTGAATCTCATTAAGTCTTGTTAATACGAACACGGTCTATAGGATCACCTAAAGCTTCTGAACCTTGTGGTACATTATATGTCAAAATCTCAATATATGAATCTGTTATATTCACCTTACTGAATGTTGGTTTCTTATTTTGAATCGCTTTTGCAGCATAATCTTTATCACCATTCAAATCATAAAATTTACTCCCACTCGAAGAATTTAAAGTCACATATAGCGTACCTTCTGGATTTGTATAGTTTTGTAGCGCTTCACCATTCTCATCCCATTCTATTTGAGGATTTTTACCTTTCATAATATGAGAGCGACTATATGAATGGTCATGCCCACCAAGCACAAGATCAACATTATATTTTTCCATCAATGGCGCAATGTGATTACGTCTATTTTTTGTTGCTAATGTATCCGAATGTTTTCCAGAAGAATAAGGATTGCGATGCATTAAACCAACAATCCATTTAGGGTTTTGGTCTTTCGTATCTGCAATTGCACGTTTCAATGTTTCCTCATGCCCTTTAAAATCTAAACTTTCAGAGTTCAAACTTACAAATAAAGTATCATTATGTGTATAATAAAAATTTGAACTCGCTAAATTTTTTCCTCCATCTTGTAAATTAGGTAAATTAAAATGTTGAGAAAATGCTTTATTAGCTCTATCATGATTACCTAATATTGGAACAACTGTAAAGTTTTCCATACCTTCAGCTTCTATAAAGCCACTATATGCTTGTTCATCCCACGGTTTATTAACTTGATCACCTAAGCTCAATAAAAAATCAGAATTTTGATTTAGATGCTTCATCTGTTTAATCGTATTTTTCCATCCTTCATTGTCTTGCTCTAGATTACCTGAAGCACCTAGCTGTGGATCGGCAACAGCTATAAAGTTAGTCTCCCCATTATTGTGCATATTAAAGCGATGTACTGCAGATTTCTTACCGTTGTCACCGTTATAAAATCTGTACATATACTCAGTGTTTTCTTTTAAATTTGCAAGCGTTGCGTGTGTATAATTCATATTAGGTACTTCTTTGTTTAAAAATAAACCTGTATTACTGCCGTAATAAGTTTGTCCTTTAATACGAGTCGCTTCTGAAAAATCTTCCGTATCATTTGCTTCAGCGACTTCAACATAACCTTGCTCATCTGATTCATGATACCAAGTTAAATTCTTTTCTGATTGATTTGGACCTATTGTTAATATAGGATATCGATGTTCATTAGACTGTGTTTGATTTTGTTGCTGATTTTTATTTGTATTATCACTATCTCTTACTCCACGGTTGGCTGTTGATTTTTTTACACCTTCTGTTTCTTGTGTTGCTAATCTCTTAACGTCTGTTGATGTTATATTATTTTTAACTTGTGGTTTGTCATTATAGAGCTCATTTTTGCTATTATTACTATTTGTTGTCGGCTCTAGCGATTTCTGTAATACCTTATCACTATTATTTGGAGCATTATCATTAATAACATTATTATCATCATTAGTGGCTCTCGCATCTTGATAACTATTTCCTGGGTTATTTACTGAGGAGCTATGCTTTTGTATTTTCTTCGTATCTTCACTTTCTTTAAACTCTGTATTATTATTTATCATCTGATTATAGTTATCTCTTGATCCAGCATTTTCTTGCGATAATTCATTATTGGTCTCGTCTTGTTTGGATTGCGTGTTAGAAATTGTTAGTTTTTCCGAATTGACTGGATCATTCGAATTTTCACGGTTAATATTTACTGCCGATTTTTTAGATTCATCACTGCACTCATTCTTTATTTGATGCTTATTATGTATATTTCTATTCTTCCTGGTTAGCACTATCTGCATATATATCAGATGAAATAATTAGAAAACTTGCAACTGACAAACTAAATAATATACTGTATTTTCTTTTTTTCATAATATATTACCTCTCCTAATTAAATGATATTCTTTCTAAACTTAACAAAATAGTATTAATTTAAAATTAAGCGGAAGTAAATGTTAATGTGATTTACAAGACCAAAATCTAACAACTCCTATCACACTTTTACAAAAAATAAAAACCCCCATCAAAGCTTTCACTTTTCCAGTGTCTACTTTAAGGGGAGTATTTCTGTAATGTTAACAATCAAATATTTATCGTAATTTTATAGTGACAATAGACATTTTATTTAAAGTCTTATTTTTTAAAAGCTATCGTCTTAATTTCATGTTTTGTTAAAAACTCTTCTATTTTTTCCAGTTGTCGGCCATTAACGATATGATTATGCTTTTGCAATCTTTCTCTTTCTTTTTCTGTTAAGTTTGGTTTAACAAATAAATCATCAATATCCTTATTTGCCTCACTAATATACTCACTTATTTGATGGGAAGGTTTATTATATTCTTTTGAAATCTCGTTGTTTTCTATATATGACTTAAAATTCTCATCATTAGTTGTTAAAAGACTTTTAGACTTCTTTAACATAGCCATTTCATCTTTATTTAACTTTTCATCTGTGTCTACTTTTTCTTCTAGTTTATCTTTTACGTTATTTATCTTTTCATCTGTATCTAAATAAATTTTGATACTTTGCCTTATTTCAGAATTAGAAAGCTCAGCATCGACTTTATCACTATTAAATATAGCATCAGGTAATTTTTGGTTAACTGTCTGTTGTGTGTTCTCTTCTGTATGATCATAATCAGCTTCATTACTATCACAAGCTGTCGCCAGAACTACAAAAAGCATCATCAATATACTCAAGAAATAAAATTTCATGTCAATTTCTCCTAATTCCATTTAATAAAAGGTTTAAAGCACAATCCTATGAGTTAGGTAATATATATCACACTTATACTACTAGTATTTCTTATATCTGTTTAGTACATATTTGTAATATTAACTCTTAAAATTTAGACTTCATGGAATTTTTAAACGTTAAAGCATCTACTGCGCCAGCTTGGGTTAATTGTAACTTCAAGCGGTTATTAAGCTGTTTTTCATCTAAAGAAACTTCTTTAAGTGTTTTACAAAGTACTTGATACGACTCAAGACTAAATAAGTTTTCTTGATGAGTCACCTCTAAATTGTGTGCAAGTTCTTGATAACCTAATACGAGCAACTTATAATCAAAAGCTGCTCTAACAGAATCCATAATTTCGTTTCCTTTATTAATATCTAGATATACATCACACATTTTGTATAAGTTCACAAGCTTTTGTTTTTTAGCTCCTGGATATAATCTTACATTGTCATATTGTTTTAAACTCAATAGCACATTAGACATTTCTGTTAAAGCTGCGATATGAAATTCCAAGTGAGGATTTTCTTCTATAATATCACTTATATGTGGTAATTGATCCGAATTAGTCAATGTTAATACTCGATTACCATGTAGATTTGATTTCAAAAATTTATATACATAACCTGATTTAAATACTTTATGAGCCCATTCTTCTCGTATTTTCAATAGTATTTCTTTATAATCTTCTTCGTTAGAAACTGCTATATTATACTTTTGGTTATTTTTACTCAATAAATTTTCAAGGTGATTGATTGTATTATCGTTAACATCTTGTTGTAAAAACAAAGTATTATTATAGGCATTTTCTAAGTTATTTAAGACTGCAGCTGTAGTAAGGAATGAATTAATTAAAAATGATTCGCTATCAATTCCATTTACACGTAAATAGAAAATAATAAAATGAACTTTAGAATTGAAAATATACTCTTTACCTTTCCAATTTAGCATAATATCATTTGTAATAATATTTTCTGTCATAAATATTTGGCCTTTATCATTAAAAAAGTGTTTTAAAGTTCTTCTATGATTTTTTGGATTTAATACTACTTGTGCATATTTAAAACCATGTTTATTATAATAATCTATATATTGTGTGTGACCATTTTTATTTAACCATTCAACACGCTCAACAATTCTAAATTTGTAATTAGGTCTATAGATAATTCTAGCTTTTATTTCATCTACATTTTTAATTACTGCCTCATTGTTACTGCCTTCAATTTGCCAAAACCTCGGCTTTTTTACTTGATTAAAAAATAATGGTTGTTCTGTATATGTTTTATTTTTTGAAAAAAATTGATACGGACTCAACACATCATCTGGTAAAAAACCATTTTCTTCTACAACAATAGTCTTTCGGTCAATACCTGCATACTTAAAACTCTTATATAACACGATTGTCTTTTTATCAAATTGTTCAAATAAATTAATCATTTTGCACCTCATCGATTAATTGAGTCCATTTATTTTGTACCACTTCTAATTTAAAGTCTTCAGCAATACGGTAAGAATCATTCTGAATTTTTTTCATATCACTCTTAAAATAATTCACTATAGATTCAACTATTTTGTTTATAATTTCTTCTTCAGAAGCTTCATTTGTATCTAATGATATTAAGTAACCATTATTCTGATGATTGATGAAAGTTGGATTACCATAATTCACATCAAACCCTATAATACCAAGACCAGATCCTACAGCTTCCATCAGCGTGAGACCAAACCCTTCACTTGTAGATCCCGATAAAAACAATTCATAATTTTTATACGTGTTTTCTAAATCTACATGTCCTAATAATGAAATATAAGTTGAAGCGTCATTATCAACAATTAGTCTTTTCAGCAATTGTTTTTGACCACCTTCACCATATATATCAAATGTAATTTGTGGTATTTGTTGTTTAGCTTTTATAACAGCTTTCAATAACCAATCTACATGCTTTTCATTTGCAAGCCTTGATGCTGTCATAATTGAATATGGTTTTCTGTGCTCAGGATAAACTAAACTCTTTAAATTACCTACAGGAATAGTATAAATTTTAGGTGTAATATTTAAATATTTTTGAAATTGAGATTGAAGTAATTTATTTTGAATGTCCGTAGCTGTAATATAAAAATCAATTTCATCGACGTTCATAAATACATATTCATAATGATTATTCCAAAGTATATAATCATCATTAGAAATAGGCTCATTGAAATGTTCAGCATGAACGACAATGCCCAATTTAGCATCATTTTTATTTTCCAACACAGGCTGTGCTATATCTGTAGAGCGATCTAGTATAATCATATCTTCATTTGTTAATTTCAATTTTTCAAATAGGTATCCTACTAATTGCGGTTTTGAATATATCATCTGATCTTTAAATTCAAATAAACTTTCATTTTCATTTAAATATTCGCTAAAAGCTATAGATCCGTCTTCATTATAAAAATCTCTTTTAAATAGTATAGCTTGTTCTTCTTCTGGGGCGAAATATTCTGATGAAAATCCGACATATGAATAATAATCTCTTCTCAGTAGCTTACCTCTTGATACATATTCCACTCTATCTACAATGTCACTATTTTCAAACTTCAAATAACAAATTATATATCTATTATCATAAAAAAACTTTTTAGTTTTACCATCTGATTCCATGTGATTATATTCTGAACTTTGTTTACCTAATATCTCATCAATTGTCACACTTGTTGGCGCTATTTTAATATCTGTAAAATATTGATACAACCAAATGATTTCTTCGTCTTTAAACCCTAAGTTATTCGTTAATGTCTGGATATTTTCATAATTAATAAAATCTAAAAATATAAATTTTAATGATTGACTTTGCCCTCTCAAAGCTTGAGCTCTGTATAATTGAGCATATTCTACACCACTACTTGCCCAACCAATACCAAAGTTTACGCTATATAATGTCATAGATGCACCTCCTAAATGTTATATGACTGTCTTTGCTTACCATTTCAAATAAACATTTTGATAATTCCAGATGCTAACATTAAAACTAATATTAATGTAAATACAAACTTCATTGTTAAATATTCCTTCTTAATTTTCTTAGTGTCATGTTCTGGATCGTATTCATTCAACTCTTTTTCAATTTCTGCATTGATATAGTCTAAATCTTCATCTCTTTTATTGTATTCATCCATACAACATATATTCCTTTCATTAATATATCTCATTAATATATCATTTATGATGATAAAACAAGCTAAGGAAATATTTCCTTAACTTGTTCTTATACAAATTTAGCGTCCTCAATTAATCCTTCATATCTTTATTTCTACGTCTTCTCAGTAATGCTAAACCACCTAAACTTAAAACTCCTGCTAACAGGCCATTATTATTTGTCGATTGTCCTGTTTCTGGTAAATCATTATCCTTATTTTGATCCGTTGAATCAGACGTGCTGATTGACTCGCTCTCATTCAATGATTCAGACGTACTTAGCGATTCACTTTCACTTAGTGACTTAGAGGTGCTGATTGATTCACTGTCACTGCTTGACTCAGAGGCACTTAATGATTCAGACGTACTCAACGACTCGCTTTCACTCAGTGAGTCGGATGTACTGATTGATTCACTTTCACTCAATGAATCTGAGGTACTCAACGATTCGCTCTCGCTTAGAGATTCGGATGTGCTAATCGATTCACTCTCACTCAATGATTCGGATGTACTTAGTGATTCGCTTTCGCTTAGTGATTCGGACGTGCTGATAGATTCGCTCTCACTTAATGACTCTGAAGCACTCAATGATTCAGACGTACTGATTGATTCGCTCTCACTCAATGATTCAGACGTACTTAGTGACTCACTCTCACTCAATGATTCGGACGTACTTAGTGATTCACTCTCACTTAATGATTCCGACGTACTGATCGATTCGCTCTCACTTAGTGATCCGGACGTACTTAATGATTCTGATGTACTGATTGATTCGCTTTCGCTGATTGATTCAGATGTGCTAATTGATTCACTTGCGCTTAATGACTCGGATGTACTTAGCGATTCACTCTCACTCAATGATTCCGATGTACTATGTGATTCGCTTTCACTCAATGATTCCGATGTACTATGTGATTCGCTTTCACTCAATGATTCGGACG
>ERZ1023255.9-NODE-9-length-118006-cov-18.194216_pt1 | contig 118006 bp, 89 predicted proteins | sample MGYA00380459_ERZ1023255 | MGnify/ENA primary metagenome ERZ1023255 (study PRJEB33173, sample SAMEA4830368) | metagenome | study: EMG produced TPA metagenomics assembly of the PRJEB25223 data set... | reverse complement strand
TTTTTTACGACGACGTCCGCCTCTTCTTGGTCCACCTGCCATGGTAACTGCCTCCCTTTAAGTTATTTTTTTAAATACCGTCTAGTTTTAATGTTTATTAATCATTTTATTATGATTCATGTGTTTTTATTTTCTATTAGTAAAAGATTTATAATGCGTGTGAAACATTGTATTAAATCTTTGCGTGTGTGTGCATGTGTAATATTAATCTTATAAAATTATAGACTATTTGTCAACACGTTAAGAATAAATAAACACGCTGAACTCGAAATAATTTAAACATCTAACCATTAAGTACTAATTTTACTTCTTCACTTAAGTCTTTATAATGATTATTTATAAAGAAATGATCGCCTTCAAAGAATCGATAATCTACTTTACCTTTTGTCAGGTCTGACCATTTATACAAAGTATGAGCAGAAATGGAATCTTGTTTCCCTACAAATACTGATAAATTGATATCTACTTGTCTTTCCTTGGGTTTATCGCAATAATAATCGATTGCTAGAAAGTCGTTTTTCAATGCTGGTTTCACAAGTTGCCATAACTCTTCATGATTTAATACTTCTTCAGATGTGCCGCCCTTATCTCTTATAAACTGTTTGAATTCTTCATCATTCATGGCTTCTATATCATTATATTTATCCAAATAGCCAATCGGTTCACTCGCACAAAGGAACATATGCTTTGGTCGATAACCTAATTGATCCAATTTATAATAAAGTTCGTATGCTAATATTGTCCCTAAACTGTAACCTAATAGAATAAACTCTTCAGGTTTTTCATTAATAATTTGCTTAACTAAGTCATCTACCATGTCATCAATACTATCTAGCGCCTCTTCGATTAACCTTTCACCACGTCCTGGTAATTCTAATGGCTTAAATTGAATATAACTCGGTAAATTGTTCTTCATTGGATAATATAACGCTTTATTTCCACCTGCAAATGGTATACAAAATAATGTTGTTTTAGCCATATACTCGCCCCTTAAAGTATAAATTCTGTATTAAAATTCTTTGTTATATCTAATAACTCTGCTTCTAAATCTTGGTTAGCTACATCTAAAATCACTGACAATGCATAAGTCCCATACACAATATCATGAAAAAATGAACACGGCTGCATCATTTCATCTTCAGTTTCAATAAGTTGATAACGACCTTGAACTGGTGTAATAGAAAAAGAATCTAATGCTTTATACATGCCCATACCAAGTAATTTTAAATAGCACTCTTTCATCGTCCACACTTCAAAAAAACGATTAAATCGAGAGATTGTACTTTGTGTATCAGTAATGTATCGATACTCTAATAATGAAAAGTATTTTTTGGCAATATCTAAATCTATATTTTCAATTTTTTCCACATCTACGCCCACATTCGCGTCACTCACAACACATATTGAACAACCATCTGTATGAGACACATTGATGTGTTTATCTTTAGGTAATTTTAATACTGGTTTACCATGTGTATTTTCACCAAATTGAATATGCTCAAGTTGTATTCCTGTATGCGCTCGTACACAATAATACTTAAACCATTTAGAGTATTGAGGGTGCCTCTTGAGGTTCTGATAATCAAAATCCTTCGTATTTAATACATATATCGTTATTTTCACGGTCACACTTCCACATCACTTAATCAATCAAAACAAATGAAGTAGCAAGTTGTTATTTTGCTACTTCATAGTTGTAATTAGAAATTATTTTTTGGATGGCTAATCATTTTAGATAATGTTGCATCTTCAGTAGGTTGCCACTTGAAGTTTAACTTTTCGAGTATGAAATTAGTTTTAAAATCTAATACTTCAAAATGAGATTTGTTGAAAATATTGTTATCTAGCACGCCTGTATGCAATAGGAAATCATTGATTTGATCGCTCATAACATCTTCTTTAATACAATGCATTAAGTAATCGACAAATTCATTCCACTGTACATCTTTAATATGATAATTGTTTTGATTATACACATGCATCAATTGTTTAAGTGAAAGGTGATGGTTATTATATATATGATGAATCTCGTTATTTAGTTGATTATTTTTAATCAATTGGCTACACGCTTTAGCTGCCTGATCCACAGGAGTGAATTCTAAATCATCATTTTCTAAATCTGGGAATATTTCTAGGTTTCTAAATGATTTTATAATACTATAGAAAGCATTGTTTTCTTCATTTTTCTGGAATACTCCTGTACGAGAATCACATTGTAAATTACCCAATCTATAAATATTTGTTTCTACACCTTGCTCTCTACTAGCAATCAATACTTTTTCAGCTTCTATCTTAGTATCTAAGTAAACATTATTCATTACCTGACCTAAATCTAAGTCATGTTCTGAAAATGTTAACTGTGCTTTGTCGTCTACCTTACCTGAAGCAATAGAAATTGTAGACATGTGGTGAATCTCTTTAGATTGATTGTATTTAGCAAATTGAATTAGTTGTTCAATACCGCCAACGTTTGCGCCGTATGAAGCATCTGTCGTCGCAAAGTGACTAACATTCGCCGCAGCGTTAACAATCATATCGATATTTTGAGATAAAGACTCGTAAGTTCCTGAAGCCATGCCTAGTTTTTCTAACTCGATATTACCTTCAATGATATGGATTCTTTCTGCATACTCAGGATCAATTTGAGATTCAAAGTAATAAATCCAGTTACGATATAATTTCGTTTCTCCGTTAACCTCTTTATTACTTCTTACCATGACATAAATATTAAAGTCTGTATCTTCTAATAAATTGTTCAACATGTATATACCAAAGAATCCAGTAGCTCCTGTGAGCAATACATTTTTACCTTGTTTAACCGCTCCAGAACTAATAACTTCATAATTCTCTACACTTTCTTCTTTATATTCATTAATTTCTTGAATAAATTCACTACTGAATTGATGTGCTTGTGCAGTATCTATATTTTTAAGTGTTTCTAACTTAGTTAGAATATTTGTTTGATCTTTTGCAGCTATAGACTCACTGATACGGTCAATCGTTTGTAGTTCGAAAATGTCTTTAATTGAAATGTTATATGATTTTGATAATAACGATGTCAGTTTAATCGCTATGATAGAATCTCCACCAATTTCAAAGAAGTTGTCATAAACACTTATGCTATCTGTATTTAATACTTCTTCCATTGCTTTAACAACATCCGCTTCGATTTCATTTCTAGGTTCAACAAACTCCTGTCTTTCAACTTCAATTTCAGGTAATGCACGTTTATTTAATTTACCATTAGATGTAACTGGCAATTGTTCTATTTGTGTCATATAAGCTGGCACCATGTAGTCTGGTACTTTACGTGCAAGTTCAGTCTTAATATCTGTAAATGAAATTGGTTGATCAGCAACCAGATACGCACAAATCGCTAGTTCTTCTCCAGCCATTGGTTTAGCAATGACACCTGCATCAGAAATGTTTTCAATACGTAGTAAGTGGCTAGAAATTTCACCAAGTTCAATACGATAACCACGAATCTTAACTTGTTCGTCTATACGACCTAAATATTCTATTTCTCCATCTGTTGTCCATTTTGCTAAGTCACCTGTGCGGTAAACTTTTCCTTCACCAAACGGATTATCAATAAATTGTTGTTGTGTTAATTCTGGACGATTGAGATAACCATTTGTTACAGCAACGCCTGCAATACAAAGCTCTCCTGGAACGCCGATGCCTGTATGCTGATTATTACTATTTAGAACATACATTTGCACATTAGCAATTGGTCGACCGATTGTTATAATATCGTACTCTTGAATTGGCGGTAATGGATTATAAGTTACCTCAATTGAAGCTTCTGTCGGACCATATAAATCAATAAGCAATGTATCATTTGGCTGACCGATGATTGAGTTAAAGCGATTTGCTTGTTCAGATTTTAGTGCTTCACCAGTTGCAAGGACTATATTAAGAGATGCTATTTCAGCTACTTCATTTGTCGATTTAATATAATCAACAAACACACCTAACATCGAAGGTACAAAATGAATCATAGTGATTGAATGTTGTTGGATTAGCGATGTAATCTTACTTGGGTTTCCTTCTTCTCCAGATGGTAGTAACACGGCTTGCGCACCTACCATAGCGAATCCGAAAATTTCCCATACTGATACATCAAATGTATATGGTGTTTTAAACATGATGATATCTTCTTCATTAAAGTCATACTCATCAATCATCCAATTCAGACGGTTCAGCACACCTTCGTACGGAACAACCACCCCTTTAGGTTTACCAGTCGTACCTGACGTATATATTACATACATTAAATCAGAAACATCTGTAATGTGGTTTAAATTATCCGTTGATAGATTAGCAAGCGCATCTTTCTTAGTTACGTCAATTACCTTTCTATCAAACTCAATACTTGTATCTAATGCGCGATCTGTAATTAACAATGTTGGCTGACTATCATTCAAAATATAGTTGATACGGTCACTAGGTTGACTAGGATCCATTGGTACATAAGCACCACCAGCTTTTAATATTCCGTATATACTTACCATCATTTCTATACTACGATTCGTCATTAAACCTACAAGTGAATTAGCTTCTACTCCTTCTGCACGTAATTTATGGGCTAGTTGGTTCACACGTATATTAAGTTCTTTGTATGTTAAACTTTCACCTTCATATGTGATAGCTGTTTGATCTGGTGTTTTCGCAACTTGCTTTTCAAAACGCTCAACAAAAGTTTGCTTATTAGGTAATTCTGCATACGTATCGTTAAACGTACCGAGAATTTGTGCTCTCTCTTCTTCTGTTGTCATATCAATCTCACTGATATTTTGGGCTGGATGTTGTACCACTTCGCTTAATATTTTCAGATAGTGATTCAACATACGTTCAACCGTTTGTGGTTCAAATAATTCTGCAGCGTATTCTAGTGATACTTTGTATGCTTCGTCATCCTCAATCATCATATTTAAATCAAACTTAGCTTTTGTATTTGTTGCTTGTTTTTCTTTAATATCCCAATCTTCAATTTGAAGATCTTGGGTTTCGTTATTTTGTAACGTGAAGAGCACGTCAAAGAGTGGGTTGCGTGTTAAGTCACGTCTTTCTACAACCTCGTCCACTAATTCTTCTAGTGGATACTCTTGGTTATCATATGCTTTTAGTGCAGTATCTCTCACTTCATCTAAGAATTGATCAAATGCTTTGTTATTTTCCGGATAAGCACGCATTGGCAACGTATTAACAAACATACCTAACAAGTTATCTGTATCTTGATGAGTACGCCCTGAGATTGGACTACCTATAACCACATCTTCTTGTCTACTATATTTATGCAATAAAATCATAAATGAAGACAGTAGAATCATATAGTCTGTACTATTAGTTCTTTGAGCCAATTCATGTAATGCGTCCCTTGTCTCTTTAGGCATTTCAGCTGATACTGTTTTACCTGTAAAGCTTTGTTGTTTAGGTCTTGAATGATCATAAGGTAAATCTAATACTGGTGCTTCATCTTCGAATTGAGATAACCAGAACGCACGTTGATTACTTAAATCACGGTTGTGCATCCATTCACTATAATCTTTGTACTGTACTTTCAAGTTATCTAAAGTTCTTTCGTGATATAGCGCGATAAATTCTTTAATGATTAGGTTAATAGAGAAACCATCTGAAATAATATGGTGAATATCAAAGAGTAAGATATGACGTTGATCAGCCAATTTAACGATTTTCACTCTTAACAGTGGTGATTGATTTAAATTGAATGGTCTTACAAAGTCATTTAACAACGTTTCATAATCATCTATATCTGTTTCTTCATAATCTACAGTTATATTTGCCTGTTCATCTATAATTTGTACAGGCTCACCGTCTATCGTTTCAAAATGCGTTCTTAATGCTTCGTGGCGTTCCACTAAGCTTTGGAATACATCTTCAACACGCGCTACATCAACGACACCATTAATTTCTAGCATACTTGGCATATTGTAAGCCGTTTGACCTTGCACCATTTCATTCAACACATATAAACGTTTTTGTGGAGAAGATGCAAGATAGTATGACTTCGATTCAGCTATAGGAATATTTTGTCCATCTAAGCTACTTTCCTGGTCATTTAATACTTTTCCAAGTTGTGCGACTGTAGGACTTTCAAATATTACTTTTAATGGTAAACGTATACCAGTTTCACCTTCGATTTTATTAATCACATTGATGGCTTTTAGTGAGTGCCCTCCTACTTCAAAGAAATTATCATATATACTTACTCGTTCAATATTTAATACTTCACCAAAAATATTTGTGAGCATTTCTTCTATATCATTTGTAGGAGCAACATAATTTTCACTTTCAACCTGGATTTCAGGCAGTTGTTTTTTGTCTAATTTACCATTTGATGTTACTGGTAAAATATCGATTTGAGTCATGTATGTTGGTACCATATAATCTGGTAAGTTTTGATTAAGTTGTGATTTAATTTCATCGAAGTCAATGCTTTCATCTGAAACTAAATAAGCACAAATCGCCAATTCTTCGCCAGCCATTGGTTTAGCAACAACTGCTACGTCTGAAATTAGATTAATCTGACGTAATAAACTTTCAATTTCACCTAACTCAATACGATAACCACGAATCTTAACTTGCTCATCAATACGGCCAAGATATTCAACATTACCTGTCGTACTCCATTTTGCCAAGTCACCCGTACGATATAATTTACCTTCTCCAAATGGATTATCAATAAATTTCTCGTCCGTCAAATCAGGTCGATTTAAGTAACCTTTCGTAACACCTACGCCACCGATACATAATTCTCCTGGAACGCCGATACCCATCAAACTTTCATCTTCATTCATAATATAAGCTTGAATGTTTGCGATTGGGCGACCAATTGGAATCTTGTCATACGTTTCGCCTGGTGTACATGGATAATAAATCACTTCGATTGACGCTTCGGTTGGGCCATATAAATCAATCAATAATGCATTGTTTGGTTCACCAATTAAAGCATTAAATTGATTTACTTGTTCTGCTTTTAACGCTTCACCACTAGCAAGTACATAGTTAACTGTAGCAATATCTGCTACTCTATTAGTTGATTTAATAAAGTCGATAAACACACCTAACATAGATGGCACAAAGTGAACCATTGTGATGTTGTGATGATCAATAAGTGATGTTATTTTTTCAGGGTTACTTTCTTCACCTGAAGGTAAGAGTATTGCTTGGGCACCAACCATAGTTGGTCCGAATATCTCCCAAACAGAAACATCAAACGTAAATGGTGTTTTAAATAAAATCGTATCTTCATTGTTGATGTAATATTTATCAATCATCCAATGCAGACGGTTCATTACACCTTTGTACGGCACCATAACGCCTTTTGGCTTACCTGTTGTACCAGATGTATAAATAACGTACATCAAGTCTGTGACATCTGTAACCTTGGTTAAATTATCTGTTGATTGTGTCTCTACTACCGAATCATCTGTTAAGTTCAATACAGCTTTATTAAAGTCGATTGTTGCATCTAACGTTTGGTCAGTTAACAGTACGTTTGGTTGACTATCTCCTAAAATGTAGTTGATACGATCGCTTGGATAGTTTGGATCAATAGGAACATAGGCACCACCTGCTTTGAGAATACCGTAGATACCAATCATCATTTCTAATCGACGATTTGTCATCAAGCCGACGAGCGTATTAGGTTTAACACCTTCAATGCGTAAATAGTTCGCAAGTTGGTTCGCCTTAGCATTTAACATTGCGTAAGTTAGACTTTCACCTTCGTAAGTAATAGCTATTTCGTTAGGACTCTTAGTTACTTGTGCTTCAAAGATTTCCACAAAAGTTTTGTTGTTGTTGAACGGAACTGCCGTATTATTAAAGTCATTAAATATTGTAGCTTCTTCTTGTTTGGTAATCATTTGAAGATTACTGATTTTTTGTTCAGGTTGTTGCACACTATGCTTCAATATTTCTAAGTAATGATCTAGCATACGCGCGACTGTATCTTGATTAAACAGTTCTTCTGCAAACTCCAATGAAATTTTATATCCATCGTCATCAAAAATCGTCATGCTTAAATCAAATTTGGCATTAGTCGTTGATGGTTCTTTCTGTTCGATAGACCAATCTTCTATTTGAAGACTTTCTGTTTCATTGTTTTGTAATGTGAATAGCACATCAAATAATGGATTACGCGTTAAATCACGTGTTTCAACTATTTCATCTACAAGAGCTTCTAACGGATATTCTTGGTTATCATACGCTTTCAATGCAGTATCTTTTACTTCAGAGAGTAATTGGTTAAACGTTTTACTTCTCTCTGGGTACGCACGCATAGCTAACGTATTTACAAACATACCTAGCATATTTTCTGTATCCTTGTGCGTTCTTCCTGAAATAGGACTGCCGACAACAATATCTTCCTGTCGACTATACTTATGCAATAGTACATTAAATGAAGCCAATAGAATCATAAAGTCCGTACTACCTGTCGTCTGCGATAACGCTTGTATCTCTTGACGTAATTCTTCCGGTACTTCCACGCTTACAGATTTCCCAGTGTAACTTTGTTGAATAGAGCGCGCATGATCATAAGGTAAATCTAGAACCGGTGCGTCTTCTTCAAATTGTGATAACCAGAAGGCACGTTGATCACTTAAATCACGTGTGTGCATCCATTCACTATAATCTTTATATTGCGCAGTCAAAGTTTCTAACGCTTGTCCATGATATAAAGCAGTAAATTCTTTAATGATTAGATTAATTGAAAAACCATCAGAGATAATATGATGCATGTCGAATAGCAATACGTAACGTTGCTCGGCACATTTAACCACTTTTACTCGAAGTAATGGCGCATGTGCTAAATTGAAAGGTCTTATAAAGCTGTCTAAGAGCTGTTCATAGTCTTCAGTTGATACTTCTTCGTAATCAACCGTAATGTTTGCCTGCTCATCTATGATTTGAACTGGTTCGCTATCTACTGTATCAAAATGTGTTCTCAATGCTTCATGACGATTCACTAAGCTTTGGAATACATTTTGTACGCGTTCCACATCTACTTCACCACGAACTTCTAACATACTTGGCATATTATAAGCTGTTTGACCGTCCATCATTTCATTTAAAACATAAAGACGTTTTTGTGGTGAAGATGCCAAATAGTGTGCTTTTGGTTCTGCTAATGGAATAGTTTGGCTACTTAATTCACCAGCATGATTACCAATTGCTTTAGCCAATTGAGATACTGTTGGATTTTCGAAAATAGCTTTCAATGGTATACGTACAGACATCTTGCTTTCAATTTCATTAATTACGCTAATCGCTCTCAATGAATGTCCACCTATTTCAAAGAAATTATCCAAAGCACTAACATTATCAAGATTTAATATGTCACCGTATACTTCTGCAATCGTCGCTTCTGTTGCATCTCTTGGTTCCACGTAGGTTTTATTCTCAAGCTTAATTTTTGGCAATCCTTTTTTATCTAATTTACCATTCGCTGTCACTGGTAAACTGTCAATTTGCATCATCAACGTAGGAATCATATAGTCAGGCAATTGTTTACCAAGCGTAGTTTTAATGGAATCAAAATCTACTACATCTTCTGAAACTACATATGCAGCAATCATTAAATCTGCATTATTTTCATCTGATTGCGTAACTACTGCTACTTCTGAAATGTTATCAATTTGGGCTATTGAACTTTCGATTTCGCCAAGTTCAATACGGTAGCCACGGATTTTAACTTGCTCATCAATACGTCCGATATAATCAAGAAGGCCATCTTTCGTCCATTTCACTAAATCTCCAGTACGATACATTTCCCCTTCACCGAACGGGTTATCTACAAATTTTTCAGCGGTCAACTCTGGTCTATTTAAGTAACCATCTGTTACAGCCATGCCACCTATGCAAAGTTCTCCTGGTACGCCAATGCCTAATAAATTATTATCTTCATTCATAATATATGCATGAGAATTGGCTATAGGTCTACCAATAGGTACTTCTGTGTACGATTGGCCTGCAAAGACAGGATAGTAAGTTACCTCAACTGTCGTTTCCGTAGGTCCATATAAATTGTAAAGCAATGTATGATTTCTTGAGCCAACTAAGTCATTAAATTGGTTAACATGATCTGCTTTTAATGCCTCACCACTCGTAAATACATGATTTAATGATGCAATTTCAGTTGCTTTATGACTTGTTTTGATGAAATCGATAAAGACGCTTAACATTGATGGGACAAAATGAGTCATCGTGATATCATGTTGATCAATTACAGAAGCAATCTTCACTGGGTTACTTTCCTCCCCTGAGCGTAGCATGATAATTTCGCCACCCATGACTGCCCAACCAAAGACTTCCCAAATAGATACGTCAAAAGTAAATGGTGTTTTAAATAATATTTTATCTTCTGTACCTAAACCGAAATAATCAACCATCCAGTTCAAGCGATTCATAACACTATTGTAAGGTACCATAACACCCTTAGGTTTACCTGTCGTGCCTGATGTATAGATAATATACATTAAGTTTGTTTCATCTGTTACAAGAGGTAGATTCTCTGTTGGTAAATTATTAAGGAATGTATTATTCGTTAATTTAATAATTTCATTTTCAAATTTAATGCCATAGTCTATTTTTTCATCTGTTAGCAATACACGCGGATTACTATCTTTCAAGATGAAGTTCGTACGTTCGTGTGGATGGTTTGGATCTAATGGTACATAGGCACCGCCAGCTTTTAAGATACCATATATACCAATCATCATTTCTAAACGACGTTGAGACATAATACCGACTAAATCATTTGGTTTCACGCCTTCGTTGCGCAATTGATATGCTACTTGGTTCGCACGTTCATTTAATGTTTGATAAGTTAAGTGTTCACCTTCAAATGTGATTGCCGTTTTATTTGGTGTTTGTTCGACTTGTTTTTCAAAACGTTCTACAAACGTCACAGAATTATTTAATTCTAATTCTGTATCATTAAATTGATTTAAAATTATTTCTTTTTCAGCATCGGTGATAATTTCAATATCACTAATATTCTGTTCAGGACGACGCACAACACTAGAGATTATTTCTACAAAATGTGCTAGCATACGCTCTACTGTATCTTCACTGAATAACTCTTGTGCATATTCTAATGAGACTTTATAGTCTTCGTTTTCGTGAATTGTCATACTCAAATCAAATTTTGCATTTGTATTTGAAGTTTCTTTTTTCTGTATTAACCAATCTTCTATTTGTAAGCTTTGCTTTTCGTTATTTTGTAACGTGAACAACACATCAAATAAAGGATTACGTGTTAAATCACGTTTTTCTACAACTTCATCTAATAACGCTTCTAAAGGATATTCTTGATTGTCATAAGCTTTTAAAGCTAGCTCTTTGACTTCATCTAATAATTGGCTAAATGTTTTATTTCTTTCTGGATACGAACGCATTGCTAAAGTGTTAACGAACATGCCTAGCATATCCTCAGTATCTCTGTGTGTACGGCCCGAAATTGGACTACCTACAACAACGTCCTCTTGTCTACTATATTTATGCAATAGCACCATGAACGATGACAATAGAATCATATAATCTGTACTGCCTGTTGTTTGAGACAATTGATGGATAGCCTTTTGAACGTCCTCAGGCATTTCCACGCTCACTGTTTTTCCAGTAAAGCTTTGTTGATTTGGTCTAGCGTAATCATAAGGTAAATCTAAGACTGGCGCTTCATCTTCAAATTGAGATAACCAAAATTCACGTTGGTCGTTTAAGTCACGTGCTTGCATCCACTCACTATAATCTTTGTATTGTACGCTTAATGGCTCTAACGTTTGTTCATGATATAAAGCAGAGAATTCTTTCATGATGATGTTGATTGAGAAACCATCAGAAATAATATGATGCATATCATAAAGTAGTACATAGCGTTGTTCAGCTGTTTTGGCTATTTTAACTCTTAATAACGGAGCTTGACCTAAATCAAACGGTTGGACAAATTCATTTAGTAAAGCAAATTCGTCTTCTTCATTAATTTCTTGGTAATCTACAACGATAGTTGCTGAGTCATTGATTACTTGAACCGGCTCGCCTTTTATCGTTTCAAAATGTGTTCTCAACGCTTCGTGACGATCTACTAATTTTTGGAATACATCTTCTACACGTGATACATCAACATTTCCTTGAATTTCTAACATGCTCGGCATATTATACGCTGTTTGACCATCTACCATTTCATTTAAAACATATAGACGTTTTTGTGGTGAAGATGCTAAGTAATACGGTTTACTTTCAGCTTGAGAGATACTTTGACTATTGCCATTATCAGTATATGTGTCAACCACTTTTGCAAGTTGTGCAATAGTAGGACTTTCAAACACTAATTTCAATGGTAATCGTTTACCTACTTCACTCTCAATCTTATTAATAATACCGATTGCTTTTAGCGAATGACCACCAATTTCAAAGAAGTTATCATTTGTGCTTACCTTCTCAATATTTAAAACAGACTCAAAAATAGAAGCTAACATAGATTCTGTTTCAGTTTCAGCTGCTACATAAACCTTACCTTCAACTTTAATTTCGGGTAACGCACGTTTGTTTAACTTACCACTTGAAGATACTGGCAGTTCATCTATTTGAGTCATATAAGATGGAACCATATAGTCTGGTAATTTATGGTTTAATTCCATTTTCACTTCGTCAAAATCAATGTCTTGATCCGACACGATATAAACACAAATGGCTAATTCTCCATCAATCATAGGTTTCGTGATAACTGCTACATCTAAAATATCTTTATTTTGGCGTAAGACGCTTTCAATTTCACCTAATTCAATACGGTAACCACGGATTTTAACTTGTTCATCGATACGGCCAGAATAAGAAATATTGCCGTCAGCATTCCATCGAGCTAAATCTCCTGTACGATACAGTTTGCCTTCGCCAAATGGGTTGTCGACAAATTTTTCTTGTGTCAATTCAGGGCGGTTTAAATAACCTTCTGTAACATTGACTCCGCCTATTACAAGTTCTCCAGACACACCGATACCCATGACGTGGTTATCTTCATCTAAAATATAAGCTTGTGTATTAGCAATTGGTTTACCGATTGGAATATTCGTATAGTGAACATCACTATATGTTTCAAAACTTGTCACATCGATTGTTGCTTCAGTAGGACCATACAAGTTAATCAATTGCGTATTATTTTTTCCACCTATATATTCATTAAACTCGTTTACTAATTCTGGTTTAAGTGCCTCACCACTTGCTAAAACGTATCTTAAGCTAGAAACTAAGTGTGCTTGTTTTGTACCTTTAATGTAATTAATAAATACATTAAACATAGATGGCACAAAGTGGACCATTGTCGCTTCGGATGTTTGTATTAGAGAAGTAATTTGTTCAGGATTACCTTCTTCTCCTGATGGTAATAGCACAGCTTGTGCACCAACCATTGCAAAACCGAAAATTTCCCAAACTGATACATCAAAAGTAAATGGCGTCTTGAAACAAATAATATCATCACTGGCGATGTCATACTTATCATAAACCCAATTCAGTCTATTCATTACACTTTCTCCAGCAACTAAGACACCTTTCGGACGGCCAGTCGTTCCTGATGTATAGATAACATACATTAAATTAGAGACATCTGTGACATGCTCTAGATTGTTTGTCGGTAATGTTTTAAGTTCTTGGTTCTTAGTAATATCAATCACTGTATTATCATAAACAATATCACTATCTAGCGTTCTATCAGTCAATAATACAGTTGCTTGGCTATCCTCTAAAATATAATTAATACGGTCTTTAGGATAATTTGGATCCACAGGTACATATGCACCACCCGCTTTAAGAATACCGTAAATACCGATAATCATTTCTAAACGACGATTTGTCATTAATGCGACAAGCGAATTTGCTGTCACGCCTTCATTGCGCAATTGATAAGCTAATTGATTCGCACGTTCGTTTAATGCGTGGTAACTTAAGCTCTCGCCTTCATATGAAATTGCCGTCTTGTATGGTGTTTTTGCAACTTGATTTTCAAAGCGCTCAACAAATGTTTGCGTGTTATTAAATGGTATCGTCGTATTATTAAAGTCATTAAATATGACATCTCTTTCATTTTGCGTCACCATTTCAATTTCTTTAATTTTCGCCGTTGGTTGAGCCGCTATATTTGAAAGTAATTCCATAAAGTGCGTTAACATACGCTCAATGGTATCTTGCTCAAATAATTCTTGTGCGTATTCTAAGGCAATTTTATAACCATTATTGTCATAAACCGTCATACTCAAATCAAATTTAGCGTTGGTAAACGAAGCTTCTTTTTGTTCTGTTGACCAATCATCGATTTGGAAACTTTCATTCGCAGTGTTTTGCAATGTAAATAACACATCAAATAATGGATTACGTGTTAAATCACGTTTTTCTACAATTTCATCTACAAGCGCTTCTAATGGGTATTCTTGATTGTCAAAAGCTTGTAATGATGTATCTTTAACTTCTGCTAACAATTGTTCAAATGATTTGTTGCGTTCTGGGTTAGAACGCATTGCTAAAGTATTAACAAACATACCTAACATATTTTCTGTATCTTTGTGTGTACGACCAGAAATCGGGCTACCTACAACAATATCTTCTTGTCTACTATATTTATGCAATAGCACCATAAATGATGACAATAGAATCATATAATCCGTACTACCAGTTGCTTGGGAAAGTTTTGTAATAGCATTTCTTGTTGTTTCTGGCATATCCATACTTACCGTTCTACCTGTAAAACTTTGCTGATTAGGTCTAGCGTAATCATATGGCAAGTCTAGTACTGGTGCTTCCTCTTCAAATTGAGATACCCAAAACTGACGCTGTTCATCTAAATCACGCGAACGCATCCACTCACTATAATCTTTGTATTGTACTGTTAATTCATCTAATGTACGACCTTTATACAGTGCTGTGAATTCTTTGATAATTAGATTAATAGAGAAACCATCAGAAATAATATGATGCATATCAAATAATAAAATATATTGTTTTTCTGCACATTTAACAACTTTAACTCTTAATAAAGGTGCAGTTGTTAAATCAAACGGTTTAACAAAATTACTCAACAACGTATCATAATCTTCCGTTTGTGTTTCTTCATAATCAATCTGAATGCTACCTTCATCATCAACTATTTGAACTGGCTCACCATCGATAGTATCAAAGTGTGTTCTCAATGCTTCATGACGATCTACTAGTGCTTGGAACGTGTTTCTCACACGTTCTACATCAACCTCACCACGAATTTCTAACATACTCGCCATATTGTATGCAGTTTGTCCGTCCACCATTTCGTTTAAAACATATAAACGTTTTTGAGGTGAAGAAGTGAGATAATACGGTTTAGTTTCTGCTAGAGGAATACGGCGTTCAATCGCGTCGCTCACTTCGTTATCAATCACTTTTGAAAGTAAGGCAGCTGTGGGATTATCAAATATTTTTTTCAAAGATAAACGCTTATTAGTCTTACTTTCAATTTCATTAATCACGCTAATTGCTTTAAGTGAATGTCCACCAATTTCAAAGAAGTTATCAAAGATACTTACGCGTTCTATATTTAGCGTAGCACTAAATATATCAACAACCATTGCTTCCATATCATTTCTAGGCGCAACGTATTCCAAGTTTCCTACTTTTATTTCTGGTAATGCTTTTTTGTTCAACTTACCACTTGAAGATACAGGTAACTCGTCAACTTGCATCATGTAAGTTGGTACCATATATTCAGGTAATTGTTGGCTTAATTCAGCTTTTAATGCTTCGAAATCTATCTTTTGGTCTGAAACAATATAAGTACAAATTGATAATTCATCATCAATAATAGGCTTAGCAACAACTGCAACATTTAAAATGGCATCGTTCTTACGCAGAATACTCTCAATTTCACCTAATTCAATGCGGTAACCACGAATTTTAACTTGCTCATCTATACGACCTAAATAAGAAATATTACCATCATTATTCCATTGAGCTAAATCACCTGTACGGTACATTTTGCCCTCGCCAAACGGATTGTCAACGAATTTTTCTTGTGTCAATTCAGGGCGATTTAGATAACCTCTTGTAACGTTAATGCCCCCAATGCATAATTCACCTGGCACACCAATACCCATTACATTGTTATCTTCATTTAAAATATAAGCTTGCGTGTTTGCAATCGGCTTACCAATTGGCACAACATCATATTTAACATTGTAGTCAAAGTCAAAGCTCGTAACATCGATTGTCGCTTCTGTTGGGCCATATAAATTAATTAATTGTGTGTTATTTTTACTACCAATAAGCTCGTTAAATTGATTTACGATACTTGGTTTTAAAGCTTCACCACTCGCTAAGACATATCTTAGACTTGAAATCATTTGTGTTTGGTTTGTCGCTTTAATAAAGTTAATAAACACGTTAAACATAGATGGTACGAAGTGCACCATTGTAGGGGTGTCATTTTGTATAACTGATGTAATTTTTTCAGGGTTACCTTCTTCACCTGAAGGTAACAGTACTGCTTGAGCACCAATCATTCCGAATCCAAATACTTCCCATACTGATACGTCAAACGTAAATGGTGTTTTGAAGAAGACTATATCTTCATTACCAATACCATACTTATCTATAAGCCAATTCAAACGGTTCATTAAACTTTTTCCTGAAACAAGAACCCCTTTAGGTTTACCTGTTGTACCTGATGTATAGATGACATACATTAAATTGTTCACGTCTGTAATATGCTCTAAATTGTCAGAAGGAAGTGACGCTAATGTTTCATTATTAGAAATATCAATCACTTTATGATTGTATGAAATCGTTTCTTTCAACTCATTATCCGTTAATAGTACTTTTGCTTGGCTATCTTCTAAAATGTAGTTAATACGATCTGCTGGATAATTAGGATCTATCGGAACATAAGCACCACCTGCTTTAATAATTCCATAGATAGCCACTAACATTTCTAAGCTTCTGTTAGCCATCACTGCTACAAGCGACTCTGCCTCTACGCCTTCAGAACGCAAACGATACGCCATTTGGTTGACCTTAGCATTGAACGCTTTATAGGTCAGACTTTCCCCTTCGTACTTGATTGCTGTTTTGTTCGGATATTTCGATACTTGTTCTTCAAATCGTTCAATAAATGATTGAGAATTATTCAGCGCTAAATTCGTATTGTTAAAGTCATTTAAAATTGTTTCTCTTTCTTCTCCAGAAACAATTTCAATATCTTTAATTTTTCGTTCTGGTGCTTCAATCATGCTATTCAACACATGTAAAATCGTTTCATGTAATTGATAAACGCCTGCTTCATCCAATACATCAATTTGATAATCATAATCTATATCCAAACCATTTTTACTACTTCTATTACTGATGTTAACACTTAATGGCGCATTATTTGTCCCGTTGTCTAACCATTCATCTAGAAAACCATCATTCATAAATTCAGCATCGTATTGGGCATTTTGGAAGGACACAAAGCAGTCTACTAAACCTTTTTTATTCCCACTATTTTCAACAATATACTCATATGGGTATTTTCTATGTTTTAATACATTAAGACTTTCTAGCTTAATCTTGTTTAAATAAGATTTAACAGTTGCTTCTTTATCCATTTCAATGATTATGGGTAATACTCTTGAAAATACTCCTGTAGATGTTTTTTCTTTTCGATTATTCCTATTATGTATCAGTAATCCAACAGAATTAATTTTAGACAATGTTTTTTTATGTTTAATGACATGCATTATTGCTGAAAAAAGGTTACTTATACTCACATCATTTTCTTCACAAAAACGTTTAACATTTTCAGCTTCTTGATCTAATAAATTAATACTTATTCTCTTACCAACTGCGCTGTCCAACGTTGTCTTCTCAAAAAGAATATTATCTTCGAAATTTTCTAATTTTCCTAACCAAAAATCTTTATCTTTCGAGAAACGCTTAGTGTTTTCATAGTCCATTTCAGTAGCAATAGCTTCAAAATAGGCAGCACTTTCTGTTTCTTTATCTTCTTTACCTACCAACTTTTTGGATAGGTTGTCTACAACAATTGTTACACCCCATGCATCGCTAATCAAATGGTGTTGTAACAAGAATATTACATAGTGTCCCTGAGGCGCTTTTGCTATAATCACTCTATAAAGTGGTTCATCTAAATTAAAGATATTCATAGTAGCACTTTCTCGAACCCACTTATCATAGCCAACTTCATCTTGATAAAAGTCTACAAACTCAAAATCTTGATGTTCATAGTCCACTAGATACTGCTTGTATTATCCTTCTTCTCTAGTAACCCTTATTCTTAAAGTGTCATGTTGCTCTATGATTTTATTGAAGGCTTCATTTACTTCGTTATATCCTAAACCATTATTCATATGAACAATACCAGCAATATTATTAATGCTAGTGTTCTCATAAAATTGTTCTATTTGTAAAATTTCCTTTTGTGCGTACGATAACAATTTTTTATTTGCCAATTAAAGCTGCCCCCCTATAAAAACATAGTACATAACTTATAATAATATTATTTAAAGCATTCTTCAATGATATTATATTTTTTATTTAAACTACAGTAAAATAATTTCCCAATTATCAATTGTTTAAACATATATAAATCAATTTACAATCATTTAATTGACTAATTAATTAATTACTTTAATTATTTATAATCTTATTTTAAACTTTATTAATAAGGAAAGTAATAATACACTCTTTAATTGCGCTAAATTCTATTGTATTATTCTGACTTTTCAGACAATTTTAAGCATAGCCTTTTGCAAAGCCAATTTCTATAATACTTTTAGTACTTATTTTCAGTTCAATAACATTGTCTTTTTCAGAACAAAAAATACACCTTCAACAGTTGAAGGTGTATTAATTATCATATTATACTTCACACATTTACACACACATATAATATAATTTCACACATTTTAATATACTTCTAAACAGTCTACACAACATTCACACAATGTTTGTAGATTAGAACGGTAAATCGTCATCACTAATATCAATTGGTCCGTTTGCATTTGCAAATGGATTATCTGATTGATTATTATTCGATGTATTATTGTTGTTATTATTGTTATTTTGATACGACGATGTATTTTGTCCTGATTGTTGTCCGCCAAAGTTTTGGAAATTATTATTTCCTTCTTGACCATGACGTTGGTTTTGATTTTTTGGTTCAAGGAATTGAACGCTATCACAAACTACTTCAGTTACAAAAATACGACGTCCTTCTTGGTTTTCATAGCTACGTGATTGAATGCGACCGTCAACGCCAGCTAAACTACCCTTGAATAAGTAGTTATTAACATTATCTGCTTGTTTTCTAAAAACGACACAATTAATGAAGTCTGCTTCGCGTTCCCCTTGCGCATTTGTAAACGTACGGTTTACTGCTAGAGTAAAAGTCGCAACACTCACGCCTGAGGGTGTTGTTCTATATTCTGGATCTTTCGTTAAACGACCGACTAAAACAACTCTATTTATCATTTAAACGACCCCCATCTATTATTTTCTTGTCTTATCTTCGTCTTCACGAATTACGATATAACGGATTACATCGTCTGAAATTTTAGCTAAACGTTGGAATTCGTCAGTAGCTTCGTTATCAGAAGTTTGGATACGTACGATATTGTAGTAACCTTCACTGAAATCATTGATTTCATAAGCTAAACGGCGTTTGCCCCAATCCTTAGCTTCTAAAACTTCTGATCCTTGAGAAGCTAAAATTCCGTTGAAACGTTCAACGACAGCTTTTTTAGCTTCTTCTTCAATGTTTGGACGAACGATGTACATAACTTCATATGTTCTCATTTTATAATTGCACCTCCTTGTGGTCTATGCGGCTCGTCATCATATGTGACAAGCAAGGAATAATTTTCATTACTCACAATCAAGAATTATAGCACAAGCCTTTACTTTTTACAATGGTTATCCATCTTTAACAGTTTGCTTAATTTACGTAAATGTTTCATATGAAACATCACCAAGAATTGATTATTGTAATCGCTATTTCTCATATATAGACGTTTTATTAATTGCTTTTATACAAAACTGACACCATCTCATATATTTAATATTATAAGTTACAATTCTTTATTTTAATAAAAAATAAATGTTATTTAAGCTATGGTTGAAAATCTATATTAATTCTATTAGCATAACCCCTATGTTCGTTTTTTATATTTTTTAAATACATAAACAAAGGAGTACGTTATGGTTTCGGCAATAAAAAAAGGATTTATTACAATGTGTGTATTATTTGCATCAACAATAACTATTAACTCTACTTATGCAGCTAGTAATACCTCAAGCCAAAAAGGAACAATGGGATATGGATACCAACAATATTTAAATAAGCATCCGGAAAAGAGTACTAATCACGAAACAACCACTCGTTCTAAAGACATTCAGCCAGAAGCTGGAACTTCACAAGAAGGCGAACGTATCTTAGATATTTCCGAATGGCAAGGTAACTTAACTGATCAAGAAGTAAAGGATTTAAAAGCAAATTACGATTTCATTATTATTAGAGCACAATACGGCTCAGAAAAAATAGACGAGTCCTTAGAACACAATTCTGATTTATTAGACAAACATGACTTAGACTTTGGTGTTTATTCATATAGTATGTATGAAGACCCTGATGACGCACGTTATGAGGCACAAACTTTATATAACCGAGCTCCCAAAGCAAGCTTTTATATAAATGATTTTGAACAAAACTCAGTTACTTCTGGCACTACCGAAGAAAGCACGAATGCTTGGTATGACGAAATGAAAGGTTTAGCCGGAAATAAAAAAGTATTGTTTTATTCATATGAAAATTTCATGCTAGAACACGCTAAACAATCTGTAGAAAATTATGATGGCTACTGGATGGCCAACTATAATCCTGGGCAACCTACCCGTGAACACGTTTTATGGCAGTATACAGATAGCTACTCTTCCCCTGAATTAAATCAAGAAGTCGATGCAAACTATACAGGACCAAATGTTAGTACAGATTGGTTCACCTCTTAACTTTATAAACATAGTAAAGGCAGTTGAGCTTAAGCCACTACCAATATAATGATTAAGGCTGGAACAATTTAAATTGTCCCAGCCTGTTTTATAATATTGAGATATTTATACCCCAGTATTCTAATATATTATTTTAAAGCTAAGTGCCTTACACGTTAAACCTAAAGTGTACAACATCGCCATCTTTCATAATGTATTCTTTACCTTCTAGGCGTTGTTTACCAGCATCTTTTGCGCCATTTTCTCCGTTAAATTCCACATAATCATCATAACTAGTAACCTCTGCTCGAATAAAGCCACGTTCGAAATCCGTGTGAATAATACCCGCACACTGGGGAGCAGTCATACCTTTAATAAATGTCCATGCACGTACTTCTTGTACACCTGCTGTAAAGTAAGTAGCAAGGCCAAGTAAATCATAAGTTGTACGAATCAAACGATCAAGACCAGGTTCTTCAATTCCTAAATCTTCTAAGAACATCTCTCTGTCTTCATCTTCAAGTACAGCAATTTCTTCTTCAATCTTAGCACTGATGACAATGACTTCAGAATCTTCTTTCGCTGCATATTCACGAATGGCTTTTACTTTTTCATTATCTTCATCGCCAATTTCATCTTCGCCTACGTTAGCAATATATAACATTTCTTTAGATGTTAATAATTGAGCCTGATTCACATATTTTTGATCTTCTTCTGTAAATTCTAAGCTTCTTACAGGGTTCCCTTCTTCTAAAGCTTCTTTAATTCTTGATAAAATACGTGTTTCATTAACTGCATCTTTATCTTTTTGACGTGCCATTTTTTCTAATTTCGGTAAACGTTTGTCTACAGATTCTAAATCTGCTAATACGAGTTCCATATTAATAACTTCAATGTCATCAATCGGAGCTACACGACCAGAAACATGTGTAACATTATCATCATCAAAAGCACGAACAACTTGGCAAATCGCATCTACTTCACGAATATGGGATAAGAATTTATTACCTAAACCTTCCCCTTTAGAAGCACCTTTAACAATACCTGCAATATCGGTAAATTCGAATGTAGTTGGGATTGTTTTTTTTGGTTCTACCATTTCTGTTAAAACGTCTAATCTACTATCAGGCACCTCAACGATGCCTACGTTAGGATCGATTGTTGCGAATGGATAGTTTGCTGCAAGTGCCCCTGCTTTTGTAATTGCATTAAAAAGTGTAGACTTTCCTACGTTTGGTAAGCCAACAATACCTGCTGTTAAAGCCATTATTCATTCTCCTTATCGGTAGTATCTTGTTGTGATACCACTATTTTTTTTAGTTTTTTATTAAAAGTTTGTCTAGGAATCATAATACTACGCTGACAGTTTTCACATTTTATTCGGATGTCTGCACCTACACGAATGATTTTAAAACGATTCGTACCACATGCATGCTGTTTTTTCATTTCTACAATATCATTCAAACCGTAATTGGATGTCATTCTGTAACACCTCCGACCGTCTTATGCATTATTTTGTTGGTTTGCTTCGTATTGTACCATCATTGGTTGAGGCATTTTAATTTCTTTAAGTTTGAATAGTTTTAATATTTCTTTTCTTAAAATACGTGCCCCTGTAAAGCCTTCTCCAGGTATCGTCTCTGCAGAAATACGCAATACGATTTCATTATTTGTGATGGAATTCACCCCAACTACCTCTGGTGTAGATATAAATAAATAATATTTCGAACGAATTGCCTCAAAAGAGTCATTTAATTCATCTTCTACTTTATCAATATCTTCCGTTATAGAAACTGGTATTTCTACGATTGCTTCGCCGTTTATCACAGAGTAGTTCGTAATTTCACCAACACTACCATTAGGCAATGTTGTCAGTTCACCAGAAATAGTATTAATGCGCATGGATCTTAATCCTATTGATTTAACAGTACCTTCTGCTACTGGAGCGCCACCATTACTAATTTTAACATAGTCTCCTACATCAAATTGATTCTCAAAAATAATAAAGAAACCTGTAATGATATCTTTAACTACAGTTTGTGCACCAAAACCAACGGCCAAGCCAACAACACCAGCACTTGCTATGATTCCTCCCACACTGATACCGAATTTACTTAAAATCGTAGTCAACACTATAAACCATACCACATATGAGACTACATTTTGCACTAATGATATTAAAGTTTTTGAACGTTTTTTATTACTATTCTTACCTTTATTTTGAATTTTAAAGAACTGTGCAATACCTTTGTTCACAAAATGTAAAATAATCCATGCAGCCACTACATAAACAATAATCATTATTAAATTAGAAAGTAATGATTGGTACGTTTCTGGTTGCAATAATGGTTCTATTATAGAATAGAGAATATTTTTCACTTGATTCAACTATACTTCCTCCTTAACACAATTTCGCTTCACTTTATTATAACCTTTTTAAAGGCGAAACAAATCCAACTTTCGCTCTAAATCCGAGTCTTATAAATAATATCTATGCTGCTAATTAATCACATTAAATATTAACCTCATCTAGTTTATTAAAAATATAAACATTAGCAAAGCATTTAAGCATATTTATCACGTTATTTTTAACATTTGTAGTTAAAAAATGGCAAAAGAAAAAGAACCATAATTAAAAATTATGATTCTTTAACACCCAATTAGCAATATTACTATAAACTTTCATAATAATTCAAGTATATTTTTAATTTTTATTTTTATAAAATAGCGAGAATTTGAATTATGTAATTTATAAAAATAACCAATTTTAATCAATCTTGTTTTTATGCCAATCATTTAGTAACTATGTTCATAAAATTATATATAATTACTTTTTATATAATTTATATATTTTAACATTTACGCATTATTTTTACACAGTTAGGGAATTTATTCCAAAAATTTATTCAATTATTATAATATTTATGTGTAGGAGGTGAACTCACTTTTAGTAAACTTTGTATATTAATGTGACTGACCACTTTATACAAGCTTTTAAACGAATTCATGTTACTTTAATTAAATAATACTTTTTTCGTCGTTGTTGGGTATTAAATAGCTAAGTTACATATTATTTACAAGCTAGTGGTTAAAGTTGAAATATTAATCCCGTAATACTTAGTTTATGTTCTACACTTTTAACAGTATTAAAACAATGAATCTTTATTTAAGAATCTTAACTAAAGATTATGATACTTTAACACCCAATTATTTATATGATGATAGTTTTTAACGTAAACTTTACTCTTCCGGATTCCTGATTCATAACTAGTAGTGTGCACATACTGTCCCTTACAACAGTATGTGCATTTTTTATGCTATTGTCACGCTTAACTTCATATTAAATATGAGCTTAATTTACTTCTATAACTTTTCAACGTTACACATAGAAATACACTTAATTAATCAATAAACGACATTTATCAATAAATTAAGTGCATTACTTCGAAAAAATAAGTCTTTGTCAGTCAGCAAACTTCTTCTCTAAATCGTTATATAGTTTGAAAATCATAATACGTTCTCCTGTTATAGAACTCAAGTCTGTATGAAAACTTTTAACTTCTTCACCAGAAATTGATAACACAATTTCATTAAGTTCTTCTATCCCTGATTCTACAAGTTTAGAACGCGTTCGTTTAATCGTTAATAAACCTTCATTCGTGCCACAAACTTTGTACTCTGCTTGCGTTAATACACCTTGTAAACTGACTATAATCATATCACGCAATATGTCTGTTTTAACTGAAAGAGAACCACGACCGAGGAAGTCCTTTTCCCACTGTGTAATTGCTTTACTGATTTCAGACTCATAGGTACCTTTGGTTTTTTTCATTAAATATACATCTCCTGTAGAACCAAAATTAGAAATTTATTTTAACAAAGATAACAGTACCATTTTTCAGCAATTTTCTCTATAGCTACACTGTTTTGCCTATGAATTAAGAGCTATATCAAATTGTTTAGTTAAATACTATAAAGTGGGTTACCTAGCGCATAGCCACCCACTTTATAGGTTAGTTGTCCAATTATGCCATGTCCCTTGTTCATCCACACTAGCCAATCTTACCCAGCCATTAAGTAATTTTTGTTTAAAATTAGAATCATTATCCAATAATTTTTTAATAAATGACTGTGGTGCCTGTATAATAATTAACAATCTTATCGGCGAATGGTACATTTTGTTATCAGCTGCCATCACAGATTGCCACGGCAATCCCGTTAATAAGTCACTGGCGTTTCCTTGCATAACACCGATACCCGCCGTTACTGTCTGCGTTGCTTTACTACCACTGCCATAAAAATGAGGCGCTACTGTCGATGCATAGTACTGCAAATTAATCCATTGTGCAACAAGTGCTGGGCCAGCAATAATATTTGCTAATATACTGCCATCTTTGTCATTATGCCAATCATAATTATGCAAGAAAGCTCTACCTGCTAAATCACTATTTTTAGTTAATTCGCGTTGACCTATAATAAATGCTGCATTTTTCGCTAATCCCCATTCTGGTCTTATCTCGCTCCAATCATTTGTTATACGATGAACTTCATTGACTGGGTTCGGTTTAACTATATTATTATTCGGTAATTGCGCCAATCTTTTTTCATTTGCGGCATAACTTATTTGAGGCATTACCGCTTCGATTTTATCATAAGCTATTTGTGCTTCTTGAGATAATTCAGGTAAATATATCCACTTCAATTCATCTACAGAAGTTTGATGTTCTGCAGCTGCGAAAATAGTTTTTTCTGGGATTTCTATACCTTCCTGTAACAAACTTTCTCTAACCTCTGTCATATTACACAAATGAGCCAATACTTTAGCATTAAAACCACTGGCTGCCCCACCACATGCGCCACAATCTAATGAAGCTGCATAGGGATTATTAGCACTTTGGCTACCATGACCACACATCACAACTAATGGCGCAAAGTTTTTAGTTAAATCCATTAATTTCAATGCTTGTAATGTATAATTTACTTTTTCCGCTTTAGTGAAACCAATTGGTAGCCCATCTTCAAAATGTATATGTTGGTGGTTATGATGTTGGTTACGATCCAATGTCAAAGTAGTATCTTGTGGTTTTTGTAACCAATTACTATAAAACTTACGAATCATCGCACCCACACGTCTCGGCATAAAACTTCTTGTTAACATTTGTAGTGACAACCATGGGCCACTCAATTCCGGTAAGAGTAGACTTGGCAAAACGTTCTGTTTCATTTTTTTGAATGTATAAGTAACAGATTCTAATGCATGTTTACGTTGTTGAAACGCGTTGGGTTCACGTTCATGTGTATATTCTTGAATTTTATGTTGTGGTTGATTCATAACTGGTAATGAGGGATGATTGTATTTGCTACCTAACTCTGATTTCTCTATTGGTAAACCAAAGAAACCTGCAATACCAAGTGTTTCAAACGGGCCAGCCGCTTCAACTTGTCTTCTAAAAGGCTCCGATCTTACATCAATACAAAATGCCATTTGAACTTCTGTCTTTTGTGATGTCATTTGGTAAGGTTTCTTTGAAACAATCATGTCTTTTAATTGTTCGTTATATGTTTCTTCCCATGCCTCTAACCACAATTTTCGGCACAATTGATCATTAAATTCATTCGCAAACTGCACGTGTTGTTCTTTTTCTTCTATACTTAATGCACGCCAAGTTTCTACCGTAAATCCACCCCACTGCAACCATGAAACAATATTTGTTTCCAAAGCACTTTCATCTTTAGCATCTGGAGGCGTAACGGGTAAATGAGGATCTACAATTGCCCATTCCATCGCAACGCGTATAGCAAGGTAAGTAAATAATAAATCATGAACTTTTTTATGATGATCATCTTGCCACATCATCATTCCAGCCCAACCTGGCAAGGATAATAAATGATTCTCTAAGTATGTTTGAACTTCTATGTCCTTAATACCTAAATTGTTTAATGACACTTTAAGCAATGATTCAGCATCGTTTGGCAATGATTGTAACCGCATGCGTTGTTGTTTAGTTAACGCTGGGTCATATGGTACTAATCTCTGCCAAGCATTAAAAAGGCCTTTATCTCTATTTGGCATCGTCCATCCAGACTGTGCGTCATCAATAAATAACTTACACCATTTGATTACGTGATAATCTAAAGTATCAATCAATTTTTCATTTTTATCATCGAAAACATATGTACTAATTAATGGGACTGATGTAAGTTGTTCAGACGCAGTATTATTTTCCTTCAGACTTTCCCTCAAATCCCTTACGAGTTCGTCTATGATTTCTTGTTCTTCTGAGTATGCATCCAATGACTGTAATTTTAATGCTTGATGACCATATTGAGTTGCGTGTGCTTTCGGGATAGATAACTTTGTCTCTTCTATCCATTGTTGAAAACGACGTTCTATATACTTATCGCTTATCTCGCCTTGTTGTCTTGCTTCTATAATAGTTGTTCTCGCTGGATAAATATCGACTTTGCGTTCTTGTTTTAACCAACTTGCTACTTCATCAAATGTTTTATCTTCTAATCCAGACCAGGGACTTCTAGCAGCAAATACTGAAATGGGTGATAAAGGAACAATAACCTTGCTCGCATTTTCAACTGTTACGCGAATATCATCAAAATAGCTAGATTTCTCGATAGAATGTATATTGGATTCTCCCATTTTAGTGCCCTCCTTTGGATAAATATTTTTTCAAGTAATTAGGGTGACGTTCCACTGTTTCAATTTTTGCATCACCTAAATGTACAATCCACATATAAATAATTGAAAATGCTACTGATGAACGGTGACGTGCTACCCACGTACTCATCAAACTACCGAATAACAATATTAAAGCAACAATTACGACTACGAACATAGGTGGCTGTGCACTATGAAATGCGATGGTATGCAAAGCGTCATTGAAGAAACGGTGCACGATATAATAGACTATGCCGACCACACCAAGTACTAATAACCCCATAATACGACCAAATTTCCCTTCACCAAAGGCTACTAACTGTGTCCAAGATACAGATAACGACCACGCTAAGATAAGACCACTCACTAAACGATAGCCTTGTTCGGGAGCTGATAGCCAAAATCCTAGCCCTATCATAATCGCTAGTCCACGCCCTGCTAGTATCCATAAGTAAGACATTCTTTCATTTGCACGACTTGGTACATTAAAATGACGAACAGCTGAACCAGAACGTAAAAAGAGCGTCGCTTTAAATAAACCATGTAATATTAGATGAATGATCGCTGGTATATATGCGCCTAACGCACATTGAATTAGCATAAAACCCATTTGTCCGATTGTTGAACCCACTAATAAACGCTTATAGTCCACATGTACTAAACTAATACCCGCACCTATAAGTACAGAGGCGCTCGCAAAGCATAATAAAACGATTGTTGCAATGTCACCGTTAAACAGTGGAGAAAAACGCGTTAGCATAATACCACCAGCATTCACAATGCCAGCGTGCATAATTGCAGATACAGGCGTTGGCGCTGCGACCGATTCAATCAACCATCTTTGGAATGGCCATTGTGCCGCTGGAATCATAACCGCCAATATTATTAACATATTAATGCCAAAACGTGTCCATGCATTGATTTGATCAAGGTTAGCATTGGTAAAAATACCTGTATAATGCCATTCTCCTGTTATAATTCCTAGCCATATAACAACTAACAATAATGCGAGCCAACTTAAGAAGAATAATTTCCCTGTAACAATAGCTGCTGCCCTTGTCACTCTCCAAGCACTCGTCAAACTAATAAGTAATGTTAGGCCAACTAATGTGAAACCCCAACTAACTACCATAATACGTAGGTCGCCTGTTAACCATGCAATAGATGCAAAACTTGTCGTTAAGGTAAATAGCGTAAAGTATTTTCTATAGCTTCTATCTCCGGCCAAATAGCGTACACAATAACGTTGAATGATTAAACCGATAATTAATACGAAAAATGCCATCAACCAAGATAAAATATCTGAATACCATAAGCCAATATTGATGTTTTTTGGTGCTAAAATTAAACCGATGAACGCTATCAATGGTGGCAGTGCTACTAAATATATATGTATCCGAACATACGCTAGTGATACGCGCTTATTTAAAAATATAACGCCGCTTATTACTGAAATGAATATCGCGACAAATAATAGAATGAGTAATAATGATAAATTAGGCGATGTAAGCATATCGCATCCTCCTCCGTTAGATATGATGACTGTGGTCATAAAGTTAGCTTTCTCTAAAAATCGTTGTAGGACTTATTAAAAAAGCCGACAATATATAATAAACCTCCGTCGATTTATTATTATTGTCGGCTTCATTACAACGCACGCTAATACTTTATGCAGTGATTTGTTTTGCTACCTATATATGTATGTTGCTTTTAAATTTATAAATTAAGTTAAATTATTTGCATATGTCGTATGATTTTCACTTTCTACTTCAATTTGTTTACTTTTTCAATTTGCCAATATTTCTATTAACATCTTGCTAAAGCCCAAATCATCTAGTTCAAGCACACATCAACAACTATATTTATTTTTATTTAATATTACTAACATATACTTATAGTTCGTCATTGTCAAGAAACAGCATTTTCGAACTAATAAAAATAATAATTCATTCGAAATTTTATAAATACATATTTAATATTTTTTAATTTAAATAATGATAAAATAATCACCAAGTATGGAGGGATGGAAGTTGACGAAAAAAATTGATTACAACGCTTATGGTTTTAGATTTAAAGGAGATTATCAATATAATGTTGCTGGTTTAAGTGCAATTGGTTTTGAACTCATACAAAGTTCAAGTTATCGATGGCATGGTTTGCACAGAGGTGAAAAAGATGTGTACATTTTTCAATATACAACTCGAGGTTATGGTGCAATTTCAATAGACGAAAAAAATTATCAACTTGCTAAAGATGATGCTTTTTTTGTTCGTGTACCAAGTAATCATTGTTACTATCTTCCCAATCATTCGAGTGAATGGGAATTTGTCTATTTTACAATTTATGGCGAAGAAGTTAGTAGATTATTTAATAGAATTGTATCTACACATGGAAATATCCTAAAATTCCCTATTAATTCTGAACCCATCACACATATTATAGAAACGTTGCAAAAAATAGACGCTGTGGGCATTAAACATGGGTACGAATCTTCGTCGTGTGCCTATACATTTATGATGAAATGTCTAGAGTATCTCGAATATGGTTTGCAGAAATCTAATAATTACCCTCTTCCCACCATAAAAGCAATTAATTTTATAGAAAATCATTATCAACAAGACATTACATTAGACGATATAGTAGCAGTTACTGGGTTATCAAAATATCATTTTAGCCGCCAATTTCACAAAGTTGTGAATGATACGCCTATTAATTTTTTAACTAAAATTAGAATTAAAAATTCATTAATTTTATTAACTAAAAGTTCTCAAAGTATTGAATCTATTGCATATGAAGTAGGTTACGCCTCCAGTAATTATTTTAGTAAAGTTTTTAAGAAAATTGTTGGTATAACTCCTAATAACTATCGAAAAAATACTACGATTATGCCAGTTGATAAATTGTTCATCGATTAATAAAGAGCAATATATTACCCTTTTCAATATTATTTACGCTTGTTTGTCCTCAAAATAATGTCTAACCTATACATAAGCTATAGTGGTACCAGAAAATTTTCGCTTTATATTTTTAAAAATAAACCGTATTAATTATCATTCGGTTTTGAAATAAAACGAGGAGGCATGATTAATGGATAAAATTACATTTCTAGGTGCAGGAAGTACTGTATTTGCCAAAAATGTACTAGGCGATTGTATGACAGTTGAGGCATTACAAGATTTTGAATTTGCTTTATATGACATAGATGAACAACGATTACATGATTCAGAAATGATGTTAAACAACTTAAAGAAAAATTTACATTCGAACGTTACTGTGAAAGCATACCATAATCGTAAGGACGCATTATCAGGAGCAAAATATATCATAAATGCAATACAAGTAGGCGGATATGATCCCGCTACAATTACTGATTTTGAAATACCCAAAAAATATAACTTAAGACAAACTATCGCTGATACATTAGGTATTGGAGGTATTTTCCGTAATTTAAGAACAATACCAGTAATGCAAGCATTTGCCGATGATATAAAAGAAGTATGTCCAGATGCTTGGTTTTTAAATTATACAAATCCGATGGCAGTTTTAACTAATATAATGCTAAAAGAAGGTATTAAAACGGTTGGACTTTGCCATAGTGTTCAAGTATGTACGAATGACTTATTGGATTCATTAGATTTGCCAAAAGATAATATACAATCTAAGATTGCTGGAATTAATCACATGGCTTGGTTACTTGAAATCAAACAAAATGGCACAGACTTATATCCAGAAATCAAAAAGCGTGCCAAAGCAAAACAAAAATCAAAACATGACGATATGGTTCGTTTTGAAATTTTAGATAAATTTGGATTTTATGTTACAGAGTCATCTGAACATAACGCAGAATATCATCCTTACTTTATTAAAAATCTGTACCCAGAATTAATTGACAATTATAATATTCCATTAGATGAATATCCTCGTCGTTGCATAAACCAAATAGAAGAATGGTCACAAATGCGAGATGATATAGTTAACGATCAAAACCTAACTCATCGACGTTCTAACGAATATGGTTCTTATATTATTGAAGCAATGGAAACAAATAAACCATTTAAAATTGGCGGCAATGTATTAAATACTGGAGGTTTAATAAGCAATCTACCTGAAAATGCAGTTGTCGAAGTTCCATGTTTAGTTGATGCAAGTGGTATAGCCCCCACTTATATAGGTGCCTTACCTGAGCAACTCGCGGCTCTAAATAGAACAAATATAAACACTCAATTATTAACAATAGAAGCTGCATTAACTAATGATAAATCAAAAGTTTATCAAGCTGCTATGTTAGATCCACATACAGCCTCTGAACTATCTATCAACGATATTATCTCACTCTGTGATGATTTATTTGAAGCTCACGGTGATTGGCTTCCACCTTATAAATAAAATCTTACACCAGACCTGTGATTACTTAATCAGATGAGCAGTGTCTGGTTTTTTACAAAAGTTTTTACTATTAAAATTGAAAAGTTATATATATCTAAAAACTTAAGAACTTTGTTTATATAACTACTTAAGTTTTCTTATGAGGTGATTTATTTGGAGCGACAAATAACGCGTAAAGAAAAATATTCATTTGGCATTGGTGCTTTTGGTAAAGATTTAGTTGTTAATTTAATTGGCATATATCTTATGTATTATTTAACAGACATTTTAGGCATCACAGCTGGTTTTGTAGGAACATTATATTTTGTAGCTCGAATCTGGGACGCTATCAATGATCCTATTATGGGTATGATTGTAGATAAAACAAAAACAAAGTGGGGAAAATTCAGACCATGGTTAGTTATTGGTACTGTTATCAATTCTTTTGTAACCATTATACTATTCACAAATTTTGATTTGTCAGGCACCAATCTATATGTATTTGTCACAATAATGTATATCCTTTGGGGCATGACGTACACTATGATGGATGTTCCTTATTGGTCATGGTTACCAAATTTAACGAATAATCCAACCGAACGTGAAGAGGTGTCAGTGATTCCAAGGATTTTTGCGAGCCTAGCTAATTTAATTCTGGGTGCTATCGGTTTAAGTATTGTACTATTCTTGGATAATTTATTTGGAAATGGTGATCAATCCATTGGCTTTTTAATACTCACAATCATTATAATTATCTTCTTTATTACAACAATGGGAATCACTGTTCGCAATGTTAAAGAAGCCCCTACAAATATTGACACAGGTATTACATTACGTTTCAAAGATATATGGAGAATATTATTTACCAACAAAGAACTTTTGAATTATATCGGTATCCTAATCACCTTTTTCTTATGTACACAAATCATTGGAAATGTTCTTATTTATTATTTTAGCTATGTAGCTGAATCCAAGTTTTTATTTGCACTTTATAACGGTATGGGATTTGTAGAAATTCTTGCTTTAATTATGTTCCCAAGAGTTGCAAAATGGATTACACGAGAACGTATATTTCCTATTGCAACCTGTAGTGTAATAGTCGGACTATTGATTTTGCTAGCTGCAAGTTACATTTCACCACAAGGCATATTGCCTGTTGTAGTAGGTACTACCTTTATCAAAATTGGCACTGGATTCATTATGGGAATAATCACCGTTTCAATAGCAGACGTCATTGATTATAGTGAAATGAAGTTCGGACAAAGAAATGAAAGTGTTATCACATCTACTCAGACTTTCTTAATGAAAACTGCTATGGCCATTTCCGGTTTAATTACTGGATGGAGTTTAACACTTTTAGGTTATCAACCCGGCGTTCAACAAAATGAATTCACAAAAAATGGATTGCGTTTCATTATGGTTGTACTCCCAATAATTTGTATAACAGCTAGTTTTATTATTTATAAATGGAGTTATAAATTAAAAGGTGCATATATAAAAGATGTGGTTAATGTATTAAATCTAAGAAAAAGTAAAAAAGGATAATCTGGTTATCCACTTCAGAACTGATAAATAAAAACGACTGGTCTATAGTACCTTAGTCGCTAATATTTAAAAATACACCCCCTTACTATCTCAAATAGCGAGGGGGTTGGTGTTATTTAAGTATACTATTTAAGTGAAAATAAATAATCTAAGATCTTTTCCAATAAGTCTGATGCAGTATCTGTATCTGGCATGAAAATCACTCCCAACTATTGTAACGTTATGTTAGCGTTTACTTAAACGCTTATTAGTTAGTATAATAGTAAATTTTAACTTATACAAATTTTTTATATAAAAATTACTTAAGTTTTATGTTTATATAAGTAATTACACATATTATATCATTATCAATTTTATGCAATATATAAATTATATTTATAATAATAGCCACCTATTTCAGAAATTTATCTAAAACAAGTGGCTACTATAATATATTTTTAAAATTATTTTAAAGCACGTTGGTTATTCATTAATTGCAAGTTAATTACATTGTGCTTGTATCGATAACAAAGCGATATTTAACATCAGATGCTAAAACTCTTTCATAAGCTTCATCTATTTGATCAGCTGAAATCATTTCAATTTGAGGTTTGATATTGTGTTCAGCACAGAAGTCTAACATCTCTTGTGTTTCACGTATACCTCCTATAGCTGATCCAGCAAATGATCTACGGTGGCCAATTAAGTTCGCAACTCTTAATGAGATTGGTTCGGCTGGTGCCCCAACGTTAACAATTGTACCATCTAATGTCAGCAATTTAAGATAATCATCTAATTGCAAGTTTGCACTTACTGTATTGATAATTAAGTCAAAAGTTTTTGGTAGTTGCTCAAATGTAGATTCATCACGTGTTGCATAGTAATGTGTTGCACCTAATTTTAAACCATCTTCTTTTTTATTTAACGTTTGTGATAATACAGTTACTTCTGCGCCCATGGCATTTGCAATTTGAACAGCCATGTGTCCTAAACCGCCCATACCGATGATTGCTACTTTTTTACCTTCACTTGCTTTCCAATGATTTAAAGGTGAATAAGTAGTAATACCCGCACAAAGTAATGGAGCTGCAGCATCTAAACCGATATTATCAGGAATACGTAATACAAAATCTTCATGTACTACAATATGTGTTGAATAACCGCCTTGTGTCGGTTCACCATATCTATCCGTACCTGCGTATGTGCCAACCATTCCTTTTAGACAATATTGTTCTTCGCCGTTTTGACAATTTTCGCATTCGCCACAAGAATCAACCATGCAGCCAACACCTACACGATCATCTACTTCATACTTACTCACTTCTGACCCAACTTCTTTAACAATACCTGCAATTTCATGACCTGGCACTAGTGGATAGTGAACTGGCCCCCATTCACCATGTGCAGTATGAATATCAGAATGACATATACCTGCGTATTTAATCTCAATTAATACATCATGTGTATCAAGATCACGTCTTTTAATTTCTGTTGCATGAAAATTAGAATCCGGCCCGTTAACCGCTCTAGCTTTAGCATTAACCATAAAATGATTCCTCCAGTACTTATCCTATTTGAAGACTTTTCAACTTCTTCGCTTAACATCATAGCGTTTAGAGTTAACTCTAGTCCAAAAAACAGCCTATATATTGAGAAGTAATTATTCATGGTTTATAAAGAGCGCAATTTAAATATAGATACGAACTTTTCACTACAGATATCTTCGTTTAAGATGTTTTAGGGTTAATACCATACTTATTTTCATTCTTATGACCCTCAATGCAACAAATCACTATCACAATAATAGAAATCACTAAGTACAATAAGCTTCCTGCGACTAATACTAAAGAACTTCCGATAGAAAAATATATTTGAGGATTTATTAGCGTTACTATAATTCCAATTATCAGAAATACTAAAGGCGTTAAGTGTATAATCAATGGTAGTAACATAGACATTCCTATATCGTGTACACGTCTAACCATTACAGTGAATGTAGCAATAATAGTTACTACATTAAATACCCAATATATAATTTCAGCTATGATATGAGGCACAGGTAAAAAATCATTTAATATAGACGCAATTACAGATATAATAACTGTCATAAGTATTGGGTACCAATACTCTTTGCGCCTTGATCTACCTTTTATTTTCAAAGCATTAATCCAAAATAATTTGTAATAATGTATCATATAATAACTCCTTAAAAAAATTCAAACCAGATACATACTAACAAAAATATCTCTCTTTAGGTTGTAAGAATTAATTATGCAACTTATATTCCTTGGCTCGATTCCTTAAAAATACATATTGAATATCTTTTTAATATCGTGATTTTAACCTAACCGTAGCCTTTAATATCTTTATTACTATCTTTTTTCTGAATATGCTTACTCTTTATATTTTGCTTCAACAAACTTGCTTCTTTCATCGCTATCTTGGAATAATATTTATTCGAAAAATACATTTGGAATATTAAAAATAACGAGTTTACAGTCCAATATAAACCTAAAGCAGAAGCAGATGTAAGCGATATGTATACAATGAATATCGGGGAAATAATCGCCATCATATACCCCATCAATCGTTGTTCTTGTGGGATGTTTTCTAAATTTATTAATGGTTGTACGATGTATAAAACTCCTGCGATGACTGTAATCCAAATATCAGTTTGCGTTAAATTAAACCAAAGAAAATTAGCGTGCTCTGTTAATCCGCCACTCGTAGGCCATTTTAATGCTACATATAAACCAAATAGTACCGGCATTTGAATAAGCAAAGGAAAGCACCCTAGCATTGTTTTCATTGGGTTCATTCCATATTCTTTATACTTATTCATCATCGCTTGATTGGCAGCTATTCTATCTTCTTGTGTAGATGCATTTTTTATTTTTTTCTGCATTTCCTTTATTTCAGGTTTGACTATTTCCATTTTTTTACGCATAAAATGTCCATTTTTAGATTGTGCTAGCATAAATGGCAACATAACAATCCTAACAATCAATACTATTACAATAATTGCTAAGCCGTAGTTATTATTAAATACAGAACCTAGCCAATGCAAGAGATGATCCATTGGTTGCGCAAAAGTATTATAAAAAAAGCCACTTTTATTTTGTGACTTTGAATAATCACAACCAGATAAAAATATAGTTACTGTCATAATGAGAATTCTATATTTTCGAAACAATTACTCTCTCTCCTTTTTTAAATAGATTCGTTTAATTTTGGTTACAATGCTCTCAAATCCTTCTATATTATTAAAAGATGGGTGGTTTAAAACGCTTAAATAAAGCATTTCTAGCATATTTTCATAATTAACTGGCAATCTTTGACCAAATGGAAGTTGTTTGAACCATTCATTAATATCATCGAAAAATTCATCTGTGTGATAACTAAAATCGCTTATTAAATAGTCAAATGACTGACAAAATTTTTCTAGATTTTCTATAGTTTTTAATGGAGATTTATCGGAATAATACTGAGCAAATTGATAATAGATAGTAATTGTTAAATATGGATATAAATAATCAATGTTAAAAGCTGTATTTAGGTGATAAATTCTATTTTCTAGATTTTCTATCGATAAAGTATGTAAATCATAAGTTAAACGGAGCGTGAAATTTTGTAAATATAACATTAAAGATTGGTACATATCTGTCTGAATGACACTATTAGCCTTACTTTTTTCTCCATTCAGAATATACGCTTGAGCTAACATAAAACTTTGTCCTAATTTCATATCATGATCTGGCACATTATTAATAATATCAGTATATTTACCATCATATATTTGAAAGGCTAGTTTGTAGCCTTTAGCGTGCTTTTTCGTCTCTTCTATATCACAATTTTTTTCGATTAGATGAATCATTTTATAAGCTAGTTCTATCGTTTCGTTTTTTTGCTGCTCATTTTGACAATAGGATATATGATTCATCAAAAGTCCTAATAGCGAACTAAGTAATGTAAATTCATTACAATGACTACTATAATAATCTCTCACTCTCGATAAGTATTCATCATAGCTTGTAAGGTTAACCATTTTAGATAATGAGATTGAGATTTTCTTAATTTCTTTATCTGTCATAGTAAAGCTGTAATTAAGCAAGTCATCAACGGAAATATTGAAAACTTTTGCTAATTTAGGAAGCATTGTAATATCGGGGTATAGTGTTGCATTTTCCCATTTAGAAATACTAGTCTTTGTCGTATTAAGATGCTCAGCTAATGTTTCTTGTGTCATTCCACATCTTAGCCGTTCTTGTTTAATTATTTTAGATATTTGAATCATTTATAACACCTCTTATATTTAATCTTACTAGAAAACTTGAGTATGGTGTATTGCTTATATAGCACCTTTTAGAAACAAAGATTCCATTATAGAAACAAAAACATATTAAAAAGAGTAGAAAGAAAATCATATTGCTCAAATATGACTTCCTTCCTACTCTCTTATAATTAAATAATTAATTCGCACTTAATAAAGAACGAAAATAATCGCATTTTATATTCATAATTTTAAATATATCTATTTTCACATTATCTTTTTACTTTTTTAAAGCCTTTTATAATTAGTGGATAGAACAATGCTAAAATTGTCATTAATAATAATACAATACTTATCGGTGACCCTATAAATATATCTAATATATTATTATTACTTACTATTAAACTTTTACGAAAGTTTTGTTCCATATCTGACCCAATTATGGCAGCTAAGATTAAAGGCGCAATTGGGAAATCTAATAACTTCATTACTAAGCCAATAATACCGAAGATAATTAAAATATAAAAATCAATTACACTGTAACCTAATGTATATGTACCGATAAATGCAAGTACTAAAATAATTGGATATAAAACTTTAGGTGGCGTACGTAAAATCTTTAATAGTAAGCCGATTAAAGCAATGTTTAATATAACTAAAAAAATATTACCAATAAACATACTATTAACAAGAGTCCATATCATTTCAGGTTCATTTTCAAATAATAATGGTCCTGGCTGTAAGCCTAACATCACCACAGCTCCTAATATAACAGCTGTGGTTCCAGATCCTGGCACCCCCATTGTTAATAAGGGGATCAAAGCACCGACTGATGCAGCGTTATTGGAAGATTCAGGCGCAGCCACGCCTTCTATTTGACCCTTTCCAAAATTTTTACCGTTTTTAGATATTTGCTTTTCTGTCGAATAACTTAGCATTGCCGCAATAGATCCTCCTGCTCCAGGTAAAACACCGATTAGGAAACCAATTGGACTTTGTCTAAACATCGCTCCACGTGTTTTTTTCCAATCTTCTCTAGATAATTTCATTGATCCTACGTCATTTTTTGGTGGTTTTAATGCATGTAGGTTCAAATAATTGTACAACACCTCTGCTACTGCATATACCCCTATTATAACCACTAAGAAATCTATACCTTCACTTAAATGTGGAACATCAAACGTAAAACGATAAATGCTTGTCTGCAAGTCCACGCCTACAGTACTAATAATTAGTCCAATACTTGTTGCAATAAATCCTTTGACCATCTTCCCTGATGACAATGTAACAATAGCTGAAAGTGTAAATAAAAATAATAAAAAATATTCTTGTGGGCCAAATTTCAAAGCAAAATTTGACAATGGTTTTGCTAGAACTATAAAACCAATAACTGCTGTAATACCACCAATTAATGAAGCTATAGCTGATATTGTAAGTGCTTTACCTGCTTCACCTTTTTTAGTCATTGGGTAACCATCAAATGTAGCTGCAATTGCTGATCCATCACCTGGAGTATTTAATAATATAGAGCTTCTAGAACCTCCATACATAGCGCCATAATAAATTGAGACCATCAAGATTAATGCACTTACTGGTTCCATACCAAAAGTAACTGGTATAAGTACTGCTACTGCAGTAGCGGGCCCTAATCCAGGCAACATTCCTACAACTGTACCTAGAAAACCACCGATGAGCACCCATAAAAGATTCATCGGATGAAATGCTGTCGTTAATCCTTCCAAAAAACTACCAGTATCAATCCCCATTCAAATAACCCTCCTTAAGGTAAACTAACATCCAGTAATTGTGAAAAGGTATACCATGCAATACCAGAAAAAATTACTGTTACTAAAATATTTTGTAACCATCTTTTATAGCCATTAATTAAGAACATAATACATCCTAAAAATAGAATGGTTGAAATTAAAAATCCAAAACGTTCGAAAATAAAGGCATATATTATCGCTAAAATGATAGTCACTACAATGCGTATAAATGTACGTTTTTCAAGTAATTGTGAAAAAGCAGTAAATTTTTGGTAACGCTTTTTGAATTCTTGAAAAAAGTAAATAATACTCATTACAACAAGTAATAAACCGATTAGTAACGGAAAATACATAGGGCTGTTAGGATCGCCAATATTTGATTTTGGTATATTTATAGTTAACACTATATAAATCACACCAAATAATATTAATACTAATGGAAAAACAAGTCGTGACATTTATACTCCCCCTTATTTTAGACCTGAGTCATTTACTAGTTTATTATATTTCTTACGTTGTGCTTTCAAGAATTTTTCACTTTCTTCACTATCTTTATAGAAGTTTTCCCAATCATTGTTTTTTCTTATTTCTTGCCATCTTTTTGACTTAACAACTTTTTCCATTGTAGTATCCCAATACTCTCGTTGCTCGGGCGTCATATCTTTAGGGCCCATGACACCACGCCAGTGTGGAAACACTACATTAATGCCTTGATCTTCCCAAGTAGGTACATCTTCAATACCTTCAATTGGTTTATCAGAAGTTACAGCTAGCATTTTTAATTTACCAGTCTGATGCTGTTCTTTAACTTCCGAAACAGCTGTTGAAGCTACATCTACATGTCCCCCTAACAAAGCAGTTTGTAAATCTCCCCCACTTTTATAAACAAGAAAATCAATATTTTCTACATCAACGCCATATTCTTTTGCCGCTTGAACAAATGCTAAATGATCATTATTACCTAAACCTGGTGCAACCCCAATTGTTAAAGATTTAGGATCTTTCTTCAATTTTTCCATAACTTCTTTACCAGAATTTAAATTCGATTTATTAGATGCTGTTAGACTAATCCATTCTGTTGCTAAAATAGCAATAGGTGTAAAATCATCAGTATTTAAGTCACTTAATCCTAATTCATTATTAGACAATAATAAACTTGAATTAATAGAAATAGTGTTAGGTGAACGTGATTTTAAATATTGCCAACCTACTTCGCCACCACCTCCAGGTTTATTAATAACATTAACGTTTTGTTTAGTTAAATTTTCCTCAAGTATGATTTTTTGTATAGCACGCGCTGTGGTATCCCAGCCCCCACCTGGAGAAGCTGGAGCAACAATTTCTACTGTTTCATCTGGAAATTGCTTCTTCGATGCACTTGATTCATTGTTTTTGCCACATGATGCAAGCACAATTGAAAAAACAATGATTAAAACCAACCATTTTTTCATAATACCCCTCCTATTGTAAACGGTTACAAACTAGCTTTTATATTATCAGAAAATTCTGATTAAGTGAACGTTTTCCGTTGTTTTTATTAAAATTTTATATTATTTATTCTTAAAATATTATCAACCAAATCAAAAACACGCCAAGTTTATAAACTTGGCGTGTTTTTCACTCTAACAAAAGAGGTGTTTCAATTGAGACAAGTGTTTTTTAGATACAATTAAATTCTTTAGATAAAATTACTATTCAAGTGACGAAATTGTAAGGAAAAATTAATTTTCAGCACCCAGTTCTACTTGTATAATGTGCGTTATATTAAAAGAAACGAGGGATAAAATGAACGTACAAAAAGGTACAGCTTCACTATCAAGAATTAACCTCATTGATGTTATACGTGGAATAGCAATCATAGGAATTCTATTAATTAATATTCACTTCTTTGAGCCCTCTGATATCAAAAGTATAAAAATTAACACTTTTGATAGTAAAATGGTTAATTATATAGAATTATTCAGCCTAAATAAATTTCATTTTATATTTGCTTTTTTATTTGGTGTTAGCACTTCTATTTTTATAAACAATTTACAAAAAAAGCAGTTAACTATTTGGGTTCATATCCGTCGAATGATCCTACTCTTTATTGCTGGCGCACTCAGTTCCTTTTTATGGGACGGTGATATTCTTAAAATATATGCTGTTATGGGAATAGTTTTACTGTTATTTCAAAAGTTGTCTAATATAATAAAGCTAAATAGCGGTATTTTATTAATTGTATTCGGTAACTTATTACCTATATTAATTAAGCTTATGGAAATAAGAGGAATTCATATTCCTCATTTAGTTAATTCTTTTATTTTATTGATGGTTATGCTTTCAACATTAGGACATATGTTATTAGGACAAGCACTTTATCACTTAGGGATTTTGACGAATAGAGATTTATTGCCTAAGTTAAAAATCTACTGGCTAGTATTTTTATTAATAACAATAATTTTATGGACTATTTCACTATTTATCCAAAATCAAGGCATGTTGCACACATTTAACCAAAACAGTGGTCCTATTGTTGGCATGTTTTATATCTTATCAATTGTATTAATGTATCAATTTCGATCATTTCAAAAATTATTATCCTTGTTTATCCCTTATGGTAAGATGGCATTTACAAATTATTTAGGTCAAACCATAATAGGTGTTATTATTTTAACACCTATATTTTCAAACTATACAGTCCATGTTTACGGTATGCTTTTATTATATACATTCGTTATTGTGTTTCAAATTATATTTTCATTTATATGGATGCATTACTTTTTATTTGGTCCTTTAGAGTGGTTATGGCGTTGCGGCACATATTTAAAAATTCAGCCAATTAAAAGATCTAAAAAATAATCTCTTCTTAAAGGAAAACATACTAAAAGAGACTCATCTTTGATAAAGTAAACAACGTATACGGCGCTCATTTTGCAAACATTTATAGGAGCTTATATTTTCGATTTTTTTGTATAATACAATCAACCTTGGTAAAAAGACATCTATTATATAGTCTTTTCATTGTTGGGCACATCTTTTTATTAAAATTGACCTTATTTATTTAGACGATATTCATTTTTGAAACGACTAAAAGGCTCTTTGTTGAATAAGGAGCCTTTTAATATACCTTCTGAGATGGTAACTAAAATAATAAGCTAATTTGGATTTAATCAAGCATCTGTTCCTAAAGTCATGCCTCCATCTACGACAAGTTCAGCTCCGGTACAATACAAACTTTCATCAGAAGCAAAAAAAGCAATAGCTTTTGCTATATCGATTGGCTGTCCTATTCTATGAAGAGGTATCGAATTATAATAGGTGTTGCTTCCTTTACTTTCTGAAAACATACCTGTATCTACACCTCCAGGATGAACCATATTAACTCGTATGCCATAATCTCCTAATTCTATAGCTGTAGCCTTTGACATAGTTGAAATCGCAGCTTTCGTCGAGGCATATAAAGATGATTGATTAATGGGCGAGAAAGAGGAAATAGATACGGTATTTATAATAGAACCTTTCTTCTGTCTTTTCATGTGTGATGATACAACTTGCATTCCTAAGAAAACGCCAATTTGATTTGTATTTATTAACGTTTGATACTCTTCTAATGAAGTATTAATAAATGGTTTACGTAAATACATACCAGCATTGTTTACGAGGACATCCACACATCCAAAAGATTCTACTAATTTATCTATAGCTGATTCCCAATCGTTTTTATTACTCACATCTAATTTGATAGGTATAGCGCTATTTCCTAATTCGTTAGAGACTTTTATAGCTGATTCTAATTTTCTTGATCCAACGCCAATCTTCGCGCCTAGAGAAGCAAAATACTTGGCAATTTCTTTTCCTTGTCCTCTATTTGCCCCTGTTATCAATACAACTTTATCTGTTAAGTTTGGCAAGTAAACCCCTCCTTTGTACTTAGAATATATCAATAATTATATTTTACAAGTATAGAAGATTATCAAACAGTTAACCCTTAGCGTCACAAAATTCATATCCCCAGTAGTTCTATCTACAGCATCTACTTTTCCTACTTCTTTAAACAATTTTTTAATACTTTTTGCATCGTTAATATCAACTTCTTCTTTATATAAATCTTTACACTATAAGCTTGTTTGTTAATCATTTTATAAAGCAAAATTAGATCAGCCTTGTTCAAAGTGTAAATTTGCACTAACGGTATTAATTTTGCTATATTGGAACTGAATCATAATGTGATTCAATCTGTCTATATGGAGTGATATAGTATGAATAAAATTGCAAAAGTCTTTTTAACAGGTACATTTGTATTTGGAACTGCATTAAGTGTGAATGGTTATAAGGAAGATATATCAGATAATGAAGCACAAGCAGCAACGACTCAATCTTGGTATACTTATAGTGGATACACTTCAAAAGGTGGAGATTTCGTATTAGATCAATCTTTTTATAATGGGCTGAAAGCTGGAAACGTCAAGTTTAATGGAATTAAAGTTAATAGCAAGTATAGTTCCGAAACTGGCAGTAAAGTGATTTACGATCAAACTTTTCATCAGGTAGAGGATAATACAGCAAATAATGTAGAATTTGATATACAAAATAAAGCAGTAAGTTTTCAAGATATACGTGTACAATACGGCGAAAACTTTAAATATCAGCCCCCATTAAATGGCGATAAGAAAGCAAGCGGGGATGGACTTTATGGATACAAAGTTGGCGATGGTAATATTGTTTTTCATGTTAGTGATGGTTATGTAACAAGTGCTGTGGTTTCTTGATAGATTGTTTTAAAAATTAATGCTAGATGGTTAACATACAACAAACAATGATTATCTGTATATTTAAAGAATTTTGCATTCCTACGCACTATGATGTTATAATATATCTAACGAAGATTATATGCATATATGCACCAATCCCCTCACTACCGCAAATAGTGAGGGGATTTTTTGATGCGGCTTAACGTCGCCTTCTATTTATTGCGTTTACTACTAAGCCAGTAAGTAAAATACGCAACTGCACAATCACTAATGACTGGTGCAATGATGTGAACGAAGATCATAAGCATATTAAGCACCTCCTTCCGTCGAAAATATTGCCGGAAGTTAAGGCGACTTCATTATTATATCATCTGCCAAAATGTAATCCTATGTGATTCCAATAAGTTAAATTATATCAGCTCCACTTTAATATAGTAAAAGCCACACATCTTATTAAAAATGCGTGGCTCCTATTTTTCTATAAAAATTAATCATTATTTTAGAATATAGATTTTGACACTATCTTAAACATCATAAATATATTTTATAAAAATCATTTGCATTGTTTCACTATTTAATAATATCAATTAACTCTTTCTTAGCTGCTGCTCGAGCTGGAATCCAACCAAAAACAATTCCTATCAACATAGAAACGCCTACCGCAATGACTACAGAACTGATACTAACAACACTCTTAATGTAATCTGGTGTAACCGCATCAACTAGACTAGCGATTAAAATACCTAGAATCAATCCAATAAGACCACCGAGTACACATAGGACAACACTTTCCACTAAGAATTGTAGCTCGATGTCACGACTTTTCGCACCAAATGCGCGTCGAATCGCTATTTCTTCCGTACGTTCAGTAACTGAGATGTACATTACATTCATAACACCAATACCTGCAATAAATAGCGAAATCCCTGCTACTGCTGCCACAAAGTAAGTAATACCATCAAAGACTTTGTTAATTCCTTTCATCATCTCTTCAGTGTCATTATAACTATAGCTTCCGTCAGACATGCCCGAACCATTTTTATTCAATTTATCTGCAACTTTGTTAGCTACTTCTTTTTTATTCGCATTATCGGCAATCGTTAATTGTAATGATGGAAAATCTTGCTGTAAATTCCCCATATATTGATTAAATGTTTGAGATGGCATGCTAACAGCTTTAGGGTTCATCATATCATTAACGATACCTACAACTTCAAAACCTTGGCCATCAATATACAACGTCTTACCTATCGCATCTTTATTAAAGACATCTTTGGCAATTTTATCATCAACAGTTACGACCTTTTTGCGTAATTCATTATCTTCTGAATTAAAGCCTTTTCCTTCTTCAGGATGCATTACTTCATCTTTTTTCAGAATACTGATATCGCCTTTTTTCTGCGGATTTGTCATTTTTGCTGAATAACCTTGATCCTCAGTTTCTTTAATTTTGGCATCTGACACGCCATCGATTTGTTTTACAATTCCTATATCTTGCTGACTAAAAGGATTGTTTTTCGCACTTTCTCCACTGCTTGTCATAAAACTGATCAGCGCTGAATTTTTACCAGCGCCTGAATCTGAGAATTCATCTGCCGCAGTCTTTTTAAAACCATTACCTAACGACATAATCGTTATAACGGCCGCAATACCAATAATAATTCCAATCATAGTAAAGATATTACGTCGTTTGTTTTTTAAAATAGATTTGAACGAGATGGCGATAATATTCGATAAATTCTTCATTCTACCACCTCTTCCCGTTGAACGCGTCCATCTAAAATGTGAATAATACGGTCGGCTTTGTCGGCAACTTTACGATCATGTGTGACCATGATCATCGTCGTATTATACTCTTTATTTAACTTCATAAATAATTCCATAATATCCTTTGAAGTCTTCGAATCTAATGCCCCCGTTGGTTCATCGGCAATAATAAATTTAGGTTTATTAATAATGGCACGTGCAATCGCCACACGTTGTTGTTGCCCACCTGATAATTTATTAGGGACAAGATTTTCTTTATCGTACAAGCCCACATCATGCAAAGTGTCGACTACTCTTTGTTTGCGCTCTTGTGATCCTAATCCAGCGTATACCAAAGGGATGCTTACATTCTCTAAAATAGTATTATTTTGAATTAGTTTAAAGTTTTGGAATACAAATCCTACCGTCTTATTTCTAATATCTGAGAGTTGATTATCTGAAGTTTTTTTATAATTTTCTCCATTAAAAAGGTAATCTCCTTCATATCCACGGTCAATAAACCCTAATATATTGATTAATGTACTCTTACCAGAACCTGAAGGACCCATAATCGCAATGAATTCACCTTCGTTAATGTTGATATTAATGTCTTTCAAAATATGGTTCTTTTCATCCCCATTTTTGAAGTATCGATTGATATCTACAAGTTCTATCATGATGACACCTCAACTTTGTCTCCATCATTTAATGTACTTTTAGGATTTTTGAGGACTTTATCACCTTTTTTCAGTCCTTCTTTAACAAAAATTTCTCCGTTCACTTTATCAATCTTAAGACCACGTTTTTCAACTTTATTATCTTTATTAACGACAAATACGTTATTATCTTTCGTTAATACTGTTTTAGGTAATTTAATAGAGTCTAGTGGTACTTTTACTTCCATAGAATAACCTGCACGTACTGGAATATCTATACCACTAATAATCACTGTGTATTTAGATGACTCTGAATCATTACCACCGCTTGGTGTTGATTGAACTGGGTTTGATGATTGCATTGTAGCACCTTCTTCATCACCACTTCCTCCGGCACTTGCACCACTTGCAGCTCCAGATTCACTCAACTGATCTTCATAGCTTTTAGGCAATTCTGCGATTTTTTTAATTGTCCCTTTACCTGTTTTACCATTACTTGTGATTTTAACGTCTACCTTGTCTCCCTCTTTGATTTTTTCTAAATCAAATTCTGAAACAGTCGTTTTGATTTGTGGTTCATTTGAAACTAATTGTAATATCGTTTGCCCATCCGATATATTTTCCTTATTTTTGATATCTACTTTACCATCAAATGCTGCGTATACACTGTCATTCACTTGTTTGTCATGTTGGTTTAATTGTTGTTGCGCTTCACTTAATGTACTTTGATCTTGTGTCAGTTTCTTTTGTAAATCACTATTGTTGGGCGCTTGATTAATATTTCTATAATCTTCATTAACTGCTTGCTGTGCTTCGTCCACTTTATTTACTAATTGTTGGCGTTTATTGTTGTTAACGTCATAGTTAATGAGTGAGTCTCCTTGCTTAACTGATTGACCATCATCAACTTGTGTACTTACAAATGTACCTAATTGACTATTGTTGTTATATGTTTTTACTGATTGAGGTGACGCTTTCCCTTCTAGATTAAGTGGACTTTCTTTCTCCACTTTATATGTATCGTATCCATTTTCATCCTTTTCATCGCTATTCACTTGTTTTAACACTAAAGCGATAGCTAATAATCCTATAACTGCGACAATCCCTATAAGCCACATCCATTTTTTCTTCAATTAACAAACACTCCTTATATATATTCTCACAGTAAGAATATCACAGTAACACAATTAAAAATATAAAGCATTTCATAATTAATAAATCAATATTCTTTTAAATTTATATATATAACAATATTGACACTTGAATTATTTTTATTTTTCACTGTATCTACTGCCTCCATTGTTTACATTACGGTCAAATATTAACGCTCATTTCAAACATATAATCATTTAATTTTTTATTTATAATTGTAAATTAATATTTCATATGTATATTAAAATGTAAAAATCAACAAAAATATTTCTAAATTTTCAGAATCTAACAAATTATTTTTAATTATTTTATGGTAAATTTAATTTATTTAGCATTTATATAAGGGGGAGGTTATTTGAGTTACTTCAATAAAGAACGCAAGCATGCGCCAAAGCCTAAGAAAAAATTTAAAATGCCACACATCTATGTCATTTTATTTATTTTTGGTGTAATCGCTACGCTTGCTACTTATATTGTTCCATCAGGTGAATTTAAGAGAATTAAAGGACCTGAAGGCAGAGAAATGGTGGATGCTGATTCATTTCACTACATTACTTCTGCACCCGTAGGCATTGTCGACTTTATATCGATTATTCCTAGAGGACTTATTGAAGCTGGGGAAATCGTATTCTTTACATTAATTATTGGCGGCATGTTCATGGTACTTAGAAGAACGGGTATCATCGAAATTGCTGTTGATAACTTAGCACGTCGTTTTATTTATAAAAGTATATTTATTATCCCTGTGTTAACTACAGTATTTGCCATTGTGGCTACTTTAATTGGTACTGCAGAACTATCACTTGTTTATATTCCTGTCATCATTCCACTCATTATCGCTTTAGGCTATGATTCTATCACTGCCACAGCGATTGCTCTTTGTGGAACAGTTGTTGGCTTTACAGTAGGTGTACTTAACCCTATCAATACAGGATTAGCACAAAAGCTTTCTGGTATTCCAGTATTCTCGGGTATCGGTTTGAGAATCATCTTGTTTATCGTAGTGTTAGCAGTCACAATTATTTTCATTATGCGTTATGCTAGAAAAGTTCAAAAACAACCTACTTTAAGCTCCGTATATGAAGATGACTCAGAAAAAAGAGAGCTGTATCAGCACATTACAGAACATGCACCAACTAAAGCTACAACAAGACAAAAATGGGGCATAGCTGTTATCTTTGTCTTCTTTATTATTCTAGTTTACGGCGTCACTACCCAAGGCTGGTTCATGGTAGAAATGGCCGGTTTATTTATATTTATGGGTGTTATCGTCGGATTCGTTTCAGGTCTATCAACACAAACTATTTGTGAAGCTTTCAATGATGGTTTTAAAGATGTACTCATGGGTGCAATTATCGTTGGCCTTGCACGTTCTATTGCTGTAGTTCTTGAAGACGGCAAGATTATGGACACCATTGTCCATGGATTAGGTTCAGTCATTGATGGTACGACGCCAACAATTGCAGTCGTTGGCATGTATGCAGTACAAGTGCTTATTAACTTCATAATATCTTCTGGTAGTGGGCAAGCGTTGGTTACAATGCCAATTATGGCTCCTTTAGCTGATATGTTAGGTATTACTAGACAAACTGCTGTCTTGGCATTCCAACTTGGCGATGGCTTCACGCACATATTTTATCCTACAAGCGGTTACTTTATGGCAGCATTAGCCATAGGTGGTGTTTCTTATACTAAATGGATCCGCTTCTTCTTCCCACTCTTTATAATATGGGCAATTATTTCTATCATTACATTAATTATTGCTCAACTTAGTGGATGGTCTTAAATAACTTTTTATCACATAGTAGTATTTTAAAAATATAATATGCATGACTAAGTCAAAAATTGCATGTGCTATGATATTTATCGCAAAACAGTACGCTTAAAATAACACCATGCATAAAATCAATGCTTAACAATCTATATGTCTTTTTGTGACGATTTTTAATTTTGAGGGAGCAAGAGATAAACTTATTACTAGTTTCTCCTGTTCCCTGCATTATTGAATGAATTAAAGCAACCTAAATTAAAAGCATTTATACGTGAGGTAGTCCATTGCTAATCAGTGATTACCAAAATCAATTTCAAAACCTAAATCTTCTATCATTTTATAATCTAATTTATTCGGCTGACCACCTGTAATAAGATAATCTCCCACGAATATTGAATTTGCAGCTTTTAAAGCTAGTGGTTGTAGCGAACGTAAATTAACCTCTCTACCTCCTGCAATCCGAATTTCTTTAGACGGATTTATAATTCTAAATAACGCTATGATTCGCAAACATTTCATTGGTGTTAACTCATCCATGTCACCAAACTTCGTCCCTTTAATAGGATGTAGAAAATTGATAGGGATACTATCCGCATCTATTTCTTTCAATGCAAATGCCATATCTATAATGTCTTGATTAGATTCCCCCATACCACAAATCACTCCAGAACATGGCGAGATATGATTTTCCTTCATGATTTCTATCGTATCCGTTCTATTTTTGTATGTATGCGTAGTTACAACTTCCTCATGATAATTTTCACTTGTATTAATATTATGATTATATCTATCCACGCCAGCTTGCTTTAGTTTTTTAGCTTGTTCATCATTTGTTAACCCTAGACACGCACATATCTTAAGTTGAGGATGTTTTGCCTTAATTTCTTCTACTGATTTACTTATATGATCTATTTCTTTATTACTAGGTCCTCTGCCACTCATTACAATGCAGTACGTACCTATGTCATGTTTATGTGCCACTTCAGCACCTTTAAGAATTTGTTCTTCGGGAACTAATGCATATCTTTGTTTTTGCTTCATATCTCTAGACTGCCCACAATAACCACAATTTTCTGGGCATATACCACTTTTTGCATTTAAAATCATGTTCAATTTCACTTTTTTTCCATAATAATGTTTTCTCAAAATATATGCTTCATTTAGCAAATCTAATGTATCTACACTTGCGTCTGTATATAAATTCAGTAACATTTCTTTCGTCAACCGCTTTCCTTGTAAAATACTTTGAGCTAATTTCATATATACATCCCCTTTTAAAATATGAATTAAATATTATTTTTAAATTTCTACTTAATTCATCATAAAACTAATCAACACTAAATGTAAACCTTTTATATATTTTAGTTTACATTTAACTTGCATTAATTCAATATACTTCGTAATCCTCTCTATTTTCTATGACAATAGACAATATTTTCCTACTAAATATTTGAATGTTTTTAACTACTGAATGATAATTATATTACTTTACATATTATTAACGCGTAGGAGGTAATTCATGAGTTTAGCAGAAACTTTATTTACGACGGGAGAATTCTCTGAATTATGTAGTGTAAAAAAGCAGACACTTTTCCATTATGATGAAATTGGTATTTTAAAGCCTCAATATAGAAATGACAAAGGCTATCGATTTTACACTTTAAAACAATTAGAAATATTTAGTGTGATTGATATATTGAAGGAGCTTGGTTTATCGCTTACTGAAATAAAGAAATTTTTAGATATTCGCTCACTACCTAAAACAATTAATCTGTTAGCTGACAAAGAAAAAGAAATAGATTTGAAAATCCAACAATTAAAACAACAAAAGCTAACCATACAAAATAAAAAGAATTATTTATATGAGTCTTACAAAGCTGACTTTTCTTCTATAGATATTGTAACGTTACCAACACAATACTATTTGTTAAGTGATACTATCGGCGATGTAACACTTAAATCTTCATCGCATAAACTCATGTCATTTATCAATTTTGTAAAGTTTAATCATTTAGACTCTGGTTATCCTATTGGTGTAATTATTGCTAAAAATAATATTCAAAATGATAAATACACTGAGTTTACAAATTTTTATATTCAAGTAGAACAAAATATAGAGCAATCACATTTTACTAGAAACAAAGGACAGTACATTATTGCCTATCATGAAGGCCCTGATGAAACATTATACAAAACACATAAAAAAATTAAAGATTATCTAATAAACACTGGATTTAAAATGATTGGTGATAGCTTTGAAGAATATGTTGTTGATGAAATCAGTACTAATGGGCCCGATAAATATGTCACAAAAATTTCTATAGCAGTCGAAAAAATTTAACACTTTCTATTTTTCATAAAAACTTACAAAACCATTCTTGACTATACGGTAACCGTATAGTTTATATTTTTATATATGGAAAGTAGGTGACTGTTATGAATATTAAAAAATGGATAATCTTATGTTTGGTCTCTAGTGCATTATTTTTAATCGTGATTGACATGACAGTTTTATATACTGCTCTGCCATTGCTAACACATGATTTAGAAGCGACAGCTACACAAAAATTATGGATTGTTAATGCCTATGCTTTAGTAGTTGCAGGGTTATTACCTGGTCTAGGCACATTAGGAGATTATGCAGGCTATAAAAAAATGTTTTTACTTGGTTTGGTTATTTTTGGTGGTGCTTCATTACTAGCAGCAAGTGCTACGACACCAACTGTATTAATAATGGCTAGAGTGTTATTAGCTATAGGCGCCGCTACAATGATGCCTTCAACACTATCAATCATTAAATTAACGTTTAAAGATTACCAAGAACGTGCTTTAGCACTAGGCATTTGGTCGGCAATCACTGCAGCTGGTGCAGGTTTAGGCCCAGTAATAGGTGGTCTATTATTAGAGAAATTTTCATGGCCATCTGTATTTATTATCAATATACCTATTGTGATTATCGTCTTAATTATTTCTTATATTTTAATACCTCAATATCCTACAAATAAAGATGGTAGTTGGGATTTTATAAGCTCATTCCAAATCATGGTAGGACTGATTACAGTTGTATTTGCAATCAAAGAATTAGCTAAACCAGATAATAATTTAGTAGTATTATTCGGGGCTTTCGCTATTGGACTCATTGCTATAACTATGTTCATTAGAAGACAAAATAGATTAAAATTCCCATTAATCAATTTAGCAATCTTTAAAAACCCGTATTTTACTGGCGGTACTATTGTTGCTATTACAACTTCCTTTATATTGATGGGACTTGAATATATTCTTTCTCAAAGGCTACAACTTGTTTTAGGCTTAACGCCATTAAATGCTGGGTTAATAATAATGATGATGGCTTTAGCCTCACTGGTAGGCGCAATTTTGATTGGTATCATATTAACTAAATTTGGTACGTTAAAACTACAATGGGTAACATTACTATTGGCCTTCATTGGTATATCAGCGTTTTATTGGGTTTTACATGCACATTTAGCCATACAAATTATTACTTTAATCGTAATTGGTCTTGGTTTAGGCAGCGCAATGACCTTAGCATCTAACGCGATTATGTCAAATACGGATGATAAGAATTCTGGAATGGCCGCTTCTATTGAAGAAGTGTCATTTGAATTTGGTGGCTCATTAGGCATCGCAATTTTAGGCGGATTATTCTCTGTTTTCTACAGTTTATTCTTTAATTTTAATAATAATTCTGTTGATTTATCTAAGGTAAAAGGCAGTTTAGATGAGACATTGATCCAAGCCGAACAACTCCCTTTACCTATCAGCAAAGAACTTATTGATGCTGGCAAAACAGCATATGACGATGCCTTTTCGCTCATTATTATTATAAGTATTTTATCACTAGCATTTACCATTATCTTATTGATATGGATGGACTTAAAACATAAACGATTGCCTGAATAAATAAGAACATTATAAGATTATAAAAAGCAGATGAAACGTTCAATTTATGAACATTTCATCTGCTTTACTCATGTTTTTATATCATTATTAAACACAATCGTAGCTATCAAACTAACTAATACGCAATCTAAGCACACTTTAAATAAAGTAACTTCAGAGCCTTACGATAACCATTCTGGTTTACTAGACCCTCTAGGAATTAATGTAGTATGGTAATAACCAGGTGTTTCTGACATCGTAACTTGGTCAGTCACACCGATATAATGCCCGAGTGGTGTCTCAGATTCAAATTGGTCAGGATCGACAATTGCATGGGTATCTGTCGTATTAAAAACATCATTTACATATGCTTTTTCAAAAATACCTAGGGACATTAAATAGAGGGAAACACGACTCAAGTTAACCTGAACTCTATAACTGCCGCCTTCTTTTGCTCTTCTTTCTAACGCTTTAATCGCTCCAGTTTCTAACAACCATGATATGACATAATCATTCACAACCACGATTGGTGGTAGTTTAGGTTGATCTTCGGTACCTTCTAATGCCATAACACCCGTAGCGCTTCCAGCAGTTTGATCGAAACCATTTCTATCTGACCAAGGACCTTGATCACCATAACAATTAACAGAACAATGAATAATTCCGGGTCTTTTTTCGGCAAGTTCATGAGGAGTTAAATGTCTCTCTTGCATGAAACCATATCTTTTATTCATGAAAAATATATCTGCTGATTTTAATAGATCATCAAATTTTTGTTGATGTTCAGTTGAATGATCGATATCTAAATAAGTTGATCTCATGCCGATATGTGAAGTTAATAATAAAGTTTCCTCTTCTAGCTCAGAAGGTCTCCATACATTTAATACATCTGCACCATGTAAAGCTAATCCTCTTCCTAAACCTGCACCAGCAATTACATGACCCATGCCTAACGCCCGGACGCCATCTAATGGTTGTTGAGGGTTTTCGCTGAAGCTTTCGGGTTCTGATTCACCAATTTTCTCTATCGTAACAAGTGGTTCTTTAGCAATATATCTAAACTGTTCTTCTTCCATAAATTCAGGCAATGTTCTTACCATAGGTATCACGACGCCTTTTTCAGCAGCAGATTCTTCCAAATCTTTGGCATCCCACTGTTTAATCGCATGAGCGACAGACTGCTTGTTTGGTAATGCTTTGATAAGTTCAAGCGTATGTCTATGTGAACTTGGGTAAGGGTTTAATGGCATCACCCATCGATTATCTTTTGTTTGATAAAAGCTAAATCTTGTTGGATTATTTGGAAAATATTGTTGTTTAGCAGGAAATCCATTTAGTGTTTCCCATTTTCTTTCATAAAAAGGAGATAAACGTTTCAAAGCCTTTCTTATATCTACATAAATATCTTGTCCATTACCTCCCCTGTTTTGCCATAAGGATGCAAGCGCAACAGACTTGGCAGCTAAGCCAATACCAGCTAATGAAGCAATTCTTAGTGTACTCGGTTGTATTGGATCCTTACCATAGAATGTAACTTCCCCACCAGCATCCGCAGTTGAATAGCCAATATCATTCAATAATTTTTCTAGCTCAGAATTAATATCAAAATCATCGTCTTTATTTATACGGTTTTGATAATTGTGTAGTAACACTGTTTTTAAGTCTTCATTTAGCATTTCTTTTCCTTCTTTCTCAATAGCTTTATTTCATTATAGTTATTTCGTTATACTCATTAAAGTAAGCGAAAGTTCAAAAATATACACTTCGTTTATAATTGTTTATTTTTAAGGAGTGTTTTTTATTTATACGAATAAGCGAAATAAAACTCAAAAAAGCATTATAGCTTCGGCGTTGTTATTACTAGAAAAACGCGCTTTACCTGATATTACAGTATCTGATATATGCAACGGGGCTAATATCACACGTGCGACATTCTATAAATACTATAAAAATATTGATATATTATACAAAAATATTAAAACACAAACACTCAACGAATTATTTGGTAACCCTTATGTCTTCTTTAATAAGCATCAAAATATTTTAGATGCTCAATTGTACTTAGCAAACCAAGTTTTTCATTATATTATTCATCATCGCTATTTATTCAAAACTTTAATGCTCAATGACCCTAGGTTCAATTTAGACATGTATAACTATTTTAAAGAAAACTATATTAACTTTTTAAGCAATACTATTGTTAATAATCACAATTTAGAAATTGATGATCAATTTTTATGTACATATATCGCTTCTGCCTATACTGGTATCATCTATGAGTGGGTGCTTTCTGATTTTGAAATGTCACCTATTGATTTGACCCATAGCATGATTTTTATAAATTCAAATGGTCCAATAAGTGTTTTAGAGAAATAAAATTTATTGAAAATTATTAATAACAAAGCTTCCTATTATATAGTTCAAATTCTTGAATATGGATACAATCTAAAATAAATAGATTATACATTTTAAATTTTAAAAGATTATATTAATATTTATAAAATCGCTTACTATTATAGTTTAGCGATTTTTATTAATTTATAATCGAAAAATATCTTGAAAATAATTATAAATATACATTTAATAATTGCACTTATACCTCTTTTGATTTTTAAACTTTTATACATATCTTTAATTTAAAATTATAAAAAAAGATAAATAATATACTTTAGCACAAACTGATAATAGAAATAACATATAAAATTTAATTGCTCACATAAAAGACTAATGCTATCATTTAATACATATAAGTATAGTCGGAAATGTTGAGAGAGGATGTTTTTTATGAAAAAAAAATATATGAAATTAGGATTATTTTTAGCGGGTTACGGTCATCACGTTGCGAGTTGGCGACATGATGAGGCAAGTGATAAAGGCCCTATGGATTTAGATCATTTAATACATATTGCAAAAAAATCCGAGATTGGGAAATTTGATTTGTTATTCTTAGCAGATAGTTTATTTGTATCATCTACTTCACATCCTAATATTTTAAGTCGTTTTGAGCCACTAACACTTCTTTCAGTGTTATCTAGAGAGACAGAACATATTGGTTTAGCAAGCACTGCTTCAACAACTTATGAACAACCTTTTCATTTAGCTAGAATTTTCAGTTCTTTAGACCATATTAGTAATGGGCGTGCCGCATGGAATATCGTTACTTCTTCTATTAATAGCACAGCTCAAAACTTTAATGGCGCAAAGCATATGGAACATGAACTTCGTTACGAAAGAGCAGAAGAATTTGTAGACGTAACCAATAAACTATGGCGCTCATGGGATGAAAATACATTCACACGTAACAAAGATAATGGACAATTTATTGATGAACAAAAATTACATACCATTGACCATACTGGCAAACACTTTAGCGTAAAAGGCCCTTTAAATATTGAACGATCACCACAAGTAAGACCTTTGCTCATACAAGCCGGTTCCTCCCCTACTGGTACCGATTTAGCAGCAAAGGTGGCTGACGTAGTCTTTACAGCGCAGAGTAATATCTCAGATGCTCAACAATTTTATAAAAACTTAAAAGAAAAAGTCCAACAACATGATAAAGCAAGTGATGAAGTATCAATCATGCCAGGATTATTCCCTGTTATCGGTGCAACTGAAACTGAAGCACAAAATAATTATCAAAATTTACAAGATTTAATTTTACCTGAAATTGGGTTGAAAATATTATCACCTTATCTTGGTGATATTGACTTAAGTAATTATGATTTATCAACTCCGTTTGAAGACATACCTTTTGATAGTGGTAATGGGGTCCAAAGTCGCTTTCAAGTAATTTTAAAAATTGCCAAAGAAGCACATTTAACCCTTGAGCAAGTGATGAAACAAGTAGCAGGTTCAAGAGGCCATCATATTGTAATTGGCACACCTGAAGCTATTGCCGATAAAATGCAAGATTGGTTTGAAAATAAGGCTGCTGATGGCTTTAATATCATGCCGCCATTATTGCCAACACAATTCGACTTATTTGTTGAGCAAGTTGTACCGATTTTACAGCATAGAGGTTTAGTTCAACAAAATTACGAAGGTGGGACTTTAAGAGAAAAATTTGGTTTACCAAATAAATAAGGAGGCAGCAACATTGCCAATAATCAGAAGAGCAACTATTGATGACGTTGAAGAGATTGTAGCCTTGATGCACGAAGCATATGCACCAATTAGAAAACTAGGCATAAACTTTGCTTCTGCTTACCCAACAGTTGAAAAAGTAAGAAACAACATTTTTCAAAACTTATGTTTTGTATATGAATCAGATCAAAAATTGATAAGCACCTTATCATTAAGAATGCCTTGGAGTAATAACCCAGGCCCTTATTACTTTCCACATATATGGTGGCTAGCAACACACCCTGATTATAAAGGTTTGGGTATTGGCGCAAAAATGCTCCAATATATCGAAACAGAAATTGTACAAAATGACTTACATTCTCCAGCCGTTACTTTAGGCACTGCTGATAACCATCCCTGGTTAATGAAAATGTATGAAAGAAAAGGATATAAAAAATTTGGTAGCCAAAACCTTGGCAAAGGTCATGTGACACAATACTTTATCAAAGTGTTGCAGCCATATTTATTTAAAGGTACTGCTGAATTACAACAACAATTTACCAATGTAACGTACGAGGAGGATACCCAGCATGGCATTTGATCCAATATACTTTTTAGAAAGTTTCCCTAAGATATTACCTTTTTTACCGACAACAATCTATTTAGCGATTGTTTCACTTATTATTTCTATCGTAGGCGGACTCGTACTTGCTATTATTTTAAAAGCAAATATCCCTGTACTTAAACAATTAGCCCTACTATATATTTCGTTTTTCAGATCTATACCTAGTTTAGTTCAATTATTCCTTATTTATTACGGTTTACCTCAATTGATTCCAGATATGAAAGTGATAGATGCACTCACTGCAGCAATTATTGGGTTGAGTGTTAAAAATTCGGCTTATTTAGCAGAAATTTTCAGAGCGGCTATTGCTTCCGTTGATAAAGGGCAATTTGAAGCCGCACATTCTATTGGATTAAATAAAGTTCGCACATATTTTTCAATTATATTACCCCAAGCAACTAAAAATGCCATTCCTGCTACAGGTAATATCTTTGTGGGCTTAATTAAAGAAACTTCACTCGTTTTCACATTAGGTGTAACTGAAATATTTGCTAAGAGTAAACTACTTTCCTCTGAATCATACAAATTTTTAGAGACATTTTTAGCAGTCGCTATCATTTATTGGATTATCACAATTTTATTCAGTTACTTACAAAATCTACTTGAAAAACGTATTAATAAACCATATGAGAATTGAGGCGACTATTAAATGATTAAAATTGAAAATTTAAAAAAATCTTTTGGAAAATCCGAAGTATTAAAAGACATTAATTTAGAACTCGCTAAAGGAGAGGTCTTAGCTATAATTGGGCCTTCTGGTTCTGGTAAATCAACATTATTGCGTTGTTTGAATTGGTTAGAAACACCAGATTCCGGTAAGTTAACTATTAATGGATATGAAGTATCAGCATTAAATGTAAATAAAACTAATAAAAATAATTTAATAAAGCAATCATCTATGGTCTTTCAACATTATAATTTGTTTAAAAACAAAACAGTCCATGAAAATGTAGCCATTGGTTTAAAAGGAAATAAGAAACTTGAAAAAGCAGTAATTAATCAACGTGCCGCTACGTATTTAGAAAAAGTAGGCTTATCTCAATTTAAAGACAAATATCCAGCTACTCTATCTGGTGGACAACAACAACGTGTCGGCATTGCTAGAGCGTTAGCATTGGATACACCTCTATTATTATTTGATGAACCTACTTCAGCATTAGACCCCGAGTTGGTTAACGGTGTATTAAATATCATTAAAGATGTAGCCAATTTACAAAAAACATTAATTATCGTCACACATGAAATGTCCTTTGCAGAAGATATTGCCGATAAAGTTATATTTATGGAGGATGGCTATATAGTAGAAAGTGGTACGCCTAAACAAATATTTCACAATCCAAACCACCAACGCACACAAGCCTTTATTAATAAGCAAAACGTCTCCAATCATTTAACAGAGGATGATGACACATTAAAACGATAACATCACAATTTATAGATGAAATAAAGACTAGTGCAACTTCAATTGGTATAGACGAAAGAACAGAAGCTACAAAAGGTATCATAGATTTTGTAGCAACAGCATTTGCATCTGCACATAATCCATCTATCCAAAAGTTAATCACAGCATTAATCAAAGAACATGGTTCAGGAGAAAGTATGATAGTTGGGTACAACGAAACGCTAACTGCTAGTGATGCTGCATTAGTTAATGGTTATATACTTCATTACTTAGACTATGATGATGTGCATTCTGATTTAAGAGGCCATGCATCATCTATTATTTTGCCTTCATTGCTTTCATTCTGCCAAAATAAGTCATTTCAATTCCAGCATTTTTTGGACAGTTACATTATAGGCATTGAAGTTGCAGCGCGAATCGGCAGAACAATTGGTTCCAATCACTATGAATCGGGTTGGCATTCCTCTTCAACTATAGGTGCATTAGCCGCTACAATGGCTTGTGCATACTTATTGGATTTAGACAATGATACTTGCGCTAATGCATTAGGCATCACAATTACAACAACAAGTGGCTTACGCGCACAATTTGGTACAGATGTGAAACCTTTGCATATAGGTTTAGCTGCACAAAAAGCTTATAACGCTATTATGCTTAGTCAAGACAATACTATTGTAGGAAATAAGGACCTACTACCAACTTTTTATGAGGTGTACAGCCAACACCAAAACGTACCAAGCGCGTTATTTGAATTAAACAACGGACAATTAGCTATTATTCAACCAGGATTATGGTTTAAATTATATCCTTGTTGTTCAGCAAATTATCATGCAATTGATGCCACTAAATCATTATTAGAAAAACATTCTATTACTACGCAAAATATTAGAAAAATAAATGTTATTTTTCCACCTAATGGTGATGCTGCATTAACATTCAAACACCCTACTAACGGGTTAGAAGGTAGATTTAGCGTAGAGTATGTGATTGCTAAATTAATTAAAAATCGTCAACTTACGATTCATGACTTTTCAGATGTTCCAATTGAACAAAGTATAGCTACCATAATGTTAAATATTGAAAGACACTATGATGGTTTAATTACACCTAGTGAGAATGCGTTACCTACAGGAAGATTCACAATTGTTGAAATTATTTTAAATTCTCAACAAAAATATCGTATGCGGATAAACGCTCCTAAGGGCAGTCCTAATGCTCCTTTAAGCCAAAACGAATTATTAGAAAAGTTAAAACAATATGCACCATGGCAAGCCCGTCATATCGAAGATTTAAAGACGATAAAAAATACAGAAGACTTTAAATTATACATTAAACCCGGAGGAAGAAAATGAAGAAAATAATAATATTTACATTAGTTAGCTTATTTGTATTAGCAGGCTGCTCATCAGGAAAAGATAAAGGTACGATTGTCGTAGGTACAACCGGACAAAGTTATCCGAATTCTTACGAAAAAGACGGTAAGTTAGTAGGCTATGATATAGAAGTATTTGAAAAAGCTGCACAAAAAGCTGGTTATAAAGTGAAATGGGTCAAAGCGGATTTCTCTGGAATTATGGGGCAATTAGATTCCGGACGCGTAGACTCTGTTGCTAATGCCGTGGCTGTGACAGACGAAAGAAAAGATAAATATCAATTTTCAACACCGTACTCTTATATAGGGAGTCAAATTGTAACTTCGACTAAAAACAAAAACATCAATCAATTCTCAGATTTAAAAGGAAAAACAGTTGCTGGTGTCATGGGATCTAATCATACTCAAGCTTTGACTCAATTTAACAAAGACAAAAACTATAATATGAAAACAAAAACATATGAAAATAGAGAAAGTGCAATGCTAGATTTAGACAATCATAGAATTGATGGCTACATCAACTCTAGTTCAGTACTTTCAGCAGAAAAAAATAAAAAAAATAAAGACATTAAATTTGTAGATAAACCTATAAATGTAGAAGAAACAAGTTTCCCATTCAAAAAAAATAATGCTGATAAACAAAGTGACATCAATAAGGGTATTAAAAAGCTAAAAGATAGTGGAGAATTAAAGAAACTATCCAAAAAATATTTTGGTGAAGATACTACTAAAAAATAACCTTTTATATTGAAGGCGAAATAATGAAATCTTTAGACAACATTAGATTTCTATTTCGCTTCTTTTTTTCTTAATTTATAAACCAAAGTTGTAATTTTTCACTATATTACCTATCTTGTATAAAGATTAAAATAAATTATCCTCCTCTAATATTTCTACTGAAAAAATATTTTCTCAGTATTTAAGCAAAAATATTGAAACCCGATTAAAACGGTAGTATTATCACCTAATGTCAGTTTGAAATTCACTTCACAAGAACTGGACTATGAATATAAAAGACTAAGAGGAGTGTAAATATGTTCAATCAAACAAAACAATATATCAACGGAGAATGGGTAGAAAGTCACAGCAATGAAACAATGGATGTTATTAATCCAGCAACAGAAGAAGCTTTCGGTAAAATTGCTAAAGGTAATGCTCAAGACGTTGAAGATGCGGTAAATGCAGCAGATAGCGTTTATTTAGAATTCCGTAATACTTCAATAGAATACCGTCAAAACTTACTTAACGATATCGTCAAAGAATACGAAAATCGTAAAGATGATTTAATCAAAGCGATGACTTTAGAGCTTGGTACACCAATTACAACATCTGAAAATGTTCATTACGAAATGGGATTATCACATTTTAAAGCAGCAAGAGATGCTTTAGATAGCTTTAATTTCAGAGAGCGCAGAGGCGACAATCTCGTAATGAAAGAAGCAATCGGTGTAGCAGGATTAATTACACCTTGGAACTTCCCTACAAATCAAACATCAATAAAATTAGCAGGTGCATTTGCTGCAGGTAGTACTGTCGTGTTAAAACCTTCAGAAGAAACACCATTTGCTGCAATTATCTTAGCAGAAATCTTTGATAAAGTGGGCGTACCTAAAGGCGTCTTCAACTTAGTAAATGGTGATGGTCTTGGTGTTGGTAACCCAATCTCTGAAAATGAAAAAATTAGAATGGTATCTTTCACTGGTTCTGGCAATACTGGTAGTAAAATTATGGAAAAAGCAAGTAAAGACTTTAAAAAAATATCACTTGAATTAGGTGGTAAATCGCCTTATGTCATCTTAGAAGATGCTGATTTAGACAAAGCTGCAGATGCAGCAGTTCATAAAGTAGTTGGTAATTCAGGACAAGTTTGTATTGCCGGCTCAAGAACGCTTGTTCCAGAATCTATCAAAGATGCGTTCATTGAAAAAGTAAAAGAAAAAATGAGTGCAATCAAAGTTGGCGACCCTCAAGATGCAACTGTAGAGATGGGACCAGTTATTAACAGTAAACAATTTAATCAAATCCAAGAATTTATTAAAATTGGTGAACAAGAAGGCGCAACAATTGAATTAGGTGGAGAAGGTAAACCTGAAGGACTTGAAACAGGCTACTTCATTAAACCAACTATTTTCTCAAATGTAGATAATCATATGACTATCGCTCAAGAAGAAATATTTGGACCAGTAATGTCTATTATTACTTACAGTGATGTTGATGAAGCAATCAAAATCGCAAATGATACAAAATATGGTTTAGCTGCATACGTGTATGGTTCAGATATGGACACTTTACAAAAAGTAGCTACTGCATTTGAAGCAGGCGTTATTGAAATTAATGAATACCCAAGAAGTGCTGATATGCCATTTGGTGGTTATAAACAATCTGGTATCGGTAGAGAATGGGGAGACTATGGTATTGAAGAATTCTTAGAAGTTAAATCAATTTCTGGATTCTTTCAATAAATAATAGTAATTAAAGCAAGGTGCCCATCTGTTTTATATTTAAATGAAACACTAATCAAATACACTTCCATTTGAAATGTAATAAACCCCAAAAGCTGAACTTTAGAATTCAACTTTTGGGGTTCTTATATTATATATACTACAAAATTGTTTTTACATCATATTAAGTCAAAATATTTTTAACCACTTTCACTATTCCACCAATTATATTAAGGAATACATCTAATATGATAGTAAAAATACTTTCTTTGCTCTCTTTATTTAACTTTCTTTTTGTTTGATTACACATTACCTTCACATCCTTGTTCAAAGATTCCAAATTGACAATCATTAATAACTATAAACCTTTATTTCTAGAGAATGAGGAAATGCTTATTTAAAATTTATCATAACTAAAGTTATAAAATACTCTAATTATTTATTTTTTATAATCCTTGCTTTTAGGATTCGGACCATATTGGTTATCTTCTTTTTGCCCTTTTGAACAACTAATCACTAATGCAACAATTAAGATAACAAGATAAATAACTCCAGCTATAACAAATACGATATCTAGCCCAGTATTATCTATTTTCATAATATCTAGGTTTATAAAGTTATTTATATCCTCAAAAAAAGTAACCAGAAAAATGATAATTGGTATTAACATAGTCATACCTACATCATGAAATCTTCTAACTGTAACAGTGAACATCGCAATTGTAACTAATATATATATTAACCAACCAATTATTTCTTCTATTATAGTTGGAATTGGTAATATATATATAAACAAACTTATCACAATATAAAGAAGTATATTCATTAAAATAGGATACCAATATTCTTTTCTTCGTGATCTACCTGTAACATTTAAGGCATTAATCCAAAATAACTTGTAGTAATGTAACATCAATTTGCACCTCTATGTATGTTTTATTAAACCAATAAAATCGAAACACTATCTCGCAACAATAAATATATAAAATATCATAAATTAACAATTAAACTTTAATGATGAAATGTTAATAGCAAACTAATTTTACATCGATATTAAAGTTTTTATTGTATTTAGTTAACTTTTAATAAGTTGTTTTAATATATTGTAGCACGTGTTATGCTTTTTAAAAAGATACACTTAGGAGGCAATATACATATGGAAACATCTAAATTACCATTAGCTCAACATTTTTCAAATTTACGGGCTAATCCTAAATGGGCATTAAAATTACTTATTGCTGTTATCGTTGTGGTACTATCCACCTTGATTAGCAGTAGTTTAATTGACTATGATACATTGTTTAAAGACACTGGTTTAAGCGGGCAAGAACTTGAACAAACGAAAGCCATAGGACAAATCACCGGAGTCATTAGTGGCATTGTTGGCGGCATTATCGGCATCGGTATTACATTTGTTATTTTCCTATTAATTTCAAAAATCATGAAATCTGATGCTAGTGCTAAATCTATTTTTTCAGCTACATTAAGCTATACAGTTATCACTAGTGTAATTGGACTTATCGTGATTTTTATTCAATGGATTGCAGGCTTGTCACCAACGGACTATGTCATAACAAGTCTCAATATTTTTGATAAAGGCAATAGCTTTCTTAGTGCATTCAACTTACAAACACTTATAGGCGCTTATGTATTTGGCGTAATGCTCTTAGCTACAAATCGTTTTTCTAAAAAATCAGCAATTATATGGTCTATTGTCTATTTAGTTATCTTAGTAGGCTTTGCATTAATTGGTGCTTCTTTCCAATAATTATGGAATCAGTAACTTTTAAAATTATAAATTTTTAAGTGCTATTTGATCTGCAACGCGTGGATAAGTAACACTAGAGACCTACGTGGACTACTTTTGCATTTCAACTCTATAGTACCTATATGAGTAAAACCCGAGACATAGATAAATGTTTCGGGTTCTTTTTTGTATTATTTAAATTTTAAAATCATAATAAAATACTTGTAATAAATAAGATGCTAGTAATTATAAATAATACTCCTGCCACTTTAGACTTTCTTATATAAGCTATGCCAATAGACATTGTGAATATCGCTTGAAAGATATTCTGGACATTATTTGTAAAATGAACAACTTCAAAAAGACCTAAACAATTAATGACAATAAAAATAATTGCAATAACGATAAATATAATCTCATAAATTTTGAAATCTTTATTTATACTCAAATAAAAATCTCCTTTATAAATTTATATTTTCTACATGATGACGCCAGAAAAAGAAACTTGTAATAATAAATAGTAACTACAAAACATTTAATAAAAGTGACAAACGATTTTGTTTAATGAATGAACTATTTATTCTTTTCCGCTTCTCTTAATTCAATGCGTCTAATCTTACCTGAGTTTGTTTTTGGTAAGTCTTCTACAAACTCTATAGCACGTGGATATTTGTATGGTGCAACGTCTTGTTTTACATAGTCTTGAAGTGTTTTGACTGTATCATCAGTTGCTGGTATATCATCTTGCAAGATAACAAAAGCTTTAACGATATTACCTCTAATTTCATGTGGGCTAGCAACTACAGCACATTCTTTTACATATTCATGTTTTGTAAGTGAGTCTTCTACCTCAAATGGTCCAATTGTATACCCAGAACTGATGATAATGTCATCTTTACGTCCTTCAAACCAGAAATAACCATCTTCATCTAATTTGGCTAAATCACCTGTGATATAATAATCTCCTATTCTGGGTTCAGCAGTACGTTCAGGGTCTTTATAATAACCTTTGAATAATGCAGGTAAGTCTAACGGCACTGCTATATTGCCTACTTCACCAATTTCTGCTAGTTTACCATCATCATTGATAACAGTAACATAACTACCTGGAATTGCTTTGCCCATAGACCCTGGGCGACTTTCTGTATCTTTCAAGAAACCGATTAATAAAGTACTTTCCGTTTGTCCGTATCCATCTCTAACTGTAAGATTAAAATTGGCTTGGAATTTTTCTACAACTTCTCTATTTAAAGGTTCACCTGCAGACACTGCACTATGCAAATGTTCTAAGTTATACTCCGTTAAATTAGGGAGTTTTGCCATCAAACGATATTCAGTAGGTGTACAGCAAAGAACGTTAATTTTATAATCTTGTAGTAATTCTAAATATTTCTCCGCGTTAAATTTACCATTATAAACAAATGCTGTTGCGCCTGATCCCATAATTGAAAGAAACGGACTCCACACCCATTTTTGCCAACCAGGCGCTGCAGTAGCCCATGCAATATCGTCTTCTTTAATACTCAACCAATGTTTAGGCGCCATTTGCATATGTGCATAACCCCAACCATGTGAATGTACCACAGCTTTCGGATTGCCTGTTGTGCCAGATGTATATGATAATAAGGCAATATCATCTTTAGATGTATCAACAATTTGTAATTGATCTATTTCTCTAACCGATTCTGAATCGACCGTATACCAATCATCGTACTCTCCACCAACGATAAATTTTGTTAATGTGTTGTATTCTTTAACTGCTTTAAATTCGTCAATACTATCAGCAGTTACGACGATAGCTTTGACCTCTCCGTGTGAAATTCTATATTGTAAATCTTTTGTACGTAACATTTCAGAGCTTGGAATTACTACAATGCCCAATTTCAAAGCGGCTATGTAAATTTCGTACGTTTCAATAGAACGTGGCATCATCACAAGAACTTTGTCACCTTTTTGTAAACCATGTTTTAAAAACATATTGCCGACTTTGTTCGCATTTTTTATCAATTGATCATATGTGATTGATTGTGTTTCGCCCTCAGCATTTTCAAAAATAATAGCTTTTTTATTTTCATCAGCTGTATATTTTTCGATTTCGCTAACGATATTATACGTATCTGGAGCGACTAAATCTTTTTTATTCATTATTAACTCTCCTTTAATTCTAAATCTATAATTAACGTATTTACATATGCAAACACAAACCATTAATCATACTTTCGTTAATACAAAGTAACCCTATTACTTAATAACACCATAATTCTAATCCTTCTCTATATAAAAAGATACAATTATGACTTTAACTATATCAATACCTTCCTATTATAATATGCTACTAGATATACTTAAAGTATGATTAAAATTACTATGTACTTGATTTATGAAAATCTGACTAATTTAGAAATAACTTTGACATTTAGGATACATCTCATGTAGTATTTCTAGCATACACTTGTAAAATGTTATCGAAATCGAGGTTAGAACATAAATATATGTCGTAACCTCGAAAATGATGTTTATTTCAGCGCATTATATTTATGTTCACTTCCAAAAATTTTACTTTATTTTTCTATATTCATAGGCTTTATTGATGAAATTTATTTTTCACAGTTCAACATTTAGCTTTAACTTGTGCTTAGTGATATAATATAAAACTGTGTAATTTTTAATGAAAGAAGTGATACGATTGAGTTCAAATGATACTTTCCATGTTGAAAAAAGAATCCCTTTATTTATTGTGCTATTGTCTGGGGCTTTTATTACTATTTTGAACCAAACGTTACTTGGTACGGCATTACCGCCAATTATGAAAGATCTCCAAGTAACTGAAAGTACTGTACAATGGTTACAGTCTATATTTATGCTTATAAATGGGATAATGATTCCAGTAACAGCATTTTTAATCGAAAGATATACATCGAGGCAATTATTTTTAACTGCGATGAGCATCTTTGCCGCTGGTACATTACTTTGTGCAGTAGGCATAGACTTTTCAATGCTACTTATCGGGCGTGTCTTACAAGCAGCAGGTGCCGGTATTATGATGCCATTGATGCAAACAATTCTATTTTTAACTTTCCCTAAAGAAAAACGTGGTACCGCAATGGGCCTCTTTGGCCTCGTTATTGCATTCGCACCTGCTATTGGTCCGACTTTATCAGGTGTGTTAGTAGAACATCTATCATGGAGAAGTGTCTTCTATGTTGTATTCCCTATCGCAGTTATTATTATTATTGCTTCAATTTTCTTATTGAAAAATGTAACAGAAACTTCAAATCCAAAATTAGATACACCGTCAGTAATCTTATCTACATTAGGATTTGGTGGACTATTATATAGTTTCAGTTCTGTAGGTGAAGCAGGATGGAGCAGTGTACAATTCATAGCACCACTAATCGTGGGTATTGTTTCATTGATTGTATTCATCCGTCGTCAATTGAAACTAAAAGAACCTATGCTTGAATTTAGAGTGTTTAGTTACAATGTATATACATTAGGTACAGTATTAAGTATGTTTGTGTTCGGCGTGTTAATTGCTACAAATATTATCTTGCCACTATATATGCAGAATATGTTACAGTTCTCTGCGTTAGAATCTGGTCTTGTATTACTGCCAGGAGCAGTAGTTATGGGTCTTATGAACCCACTTACAGGCTATTTATTCGATAAATTCGGTGGAACTTGGTTAGCGCGTATCGGGTTACTCATATTAGTAGTATCTTCCATACCGTTTACTGTGCTAACAGCGCATACTAGTTTTACTTACCTAGCAATATCTAATGCCTTACGTATGATTTCTATCGCAATGGTTATGATGCCTATGACAACGTTAGCCATTAACCAATTACCAAATCATCTCATTGCACATGGTACTGCAATGAACAATACTTTCAGACAAATGGCAGGCGCTATTGGTACAGCATTATTTATCACATTAATGTCTGTATCAGCCAACCCAAGCGATGGCGTTGAGGGTATCATCCATGGTGTAAACGTAACATTCATGGTTGCAACTGGTATTTCAGTAATTGCGTTGATTTTATCAGCTAAACTTTCTGACGATAGTAGACCAGCTCGTAGAACCTTATAAGATCTGATAATTTAAAACATGAATATAAAATGATAAAAAATAACACTTTCGAAAAGTTCATTGCACATTGAACTTTTTGAAAGTGTTTTATTTTGCAAAATAATAAATTGCAACACAATACATAATCAACATAGCTAATTAGTATGCGCTGGACATATTAACTTTATTAAGCTTTAGCAGATAATCTATTAATCGCAATTTCACCTAATGATTTTGCAGATACTAAAAGTGCATTTTCATTAACTTCAAATTTAGGATGATGATTCATATAAGGGTCTTCCATATGTTCTGGCTTACAACCTACAATGAAAAATGTGCCTGGTATTTCTTTTAAATAATAAGCAAAGTCTTCTGAACCTGAAACTGCAGGAATTTCAACTAAATGTTTAAAATAGTCTCCCTGGCTTGTTGATAAAATATCTGTTACCGCTTGTGTTTGAGCAGGATGGTTGTATAAGACTGGATAACCAAACTGATAATCTAAGTCATACGTAATATCGAACCCTACTGCGACACTTTTCGCGACCTTCTCAATTTCTTCATACATAAATTGTTCTAAATCATCATTAAGATAACGCGCAGTACCTTTAATTGTCACTTTATCTTGAATGACATTAGCGCCACCTGGTGCATCAAAAGAACCAACGGTAATAACCCCCATCTCTGAAGGATCAATACGTCTAGATACAATTGTTTGAAGCGTATTTACAAAATTTGTTCCCGCTACTAACGCATCGTGTGTCTTATGTGGGCTTGCAGCATGTCCACCTAAACCTTTAATTGTTAATGTGAACGTTGAGCTTCCAGCAAAAGCATTGCCTGTATTATAACCAATTACTTCTGGGCCAGCGACTGGCACAACATGAATACCGTATACCTCGTCTAAATCACTTAACGCACCTGATGCCATAATTTGCTGTGCGCCGCCTGGAGGCATTTCTTCCGCATGTTGATGAATAATTTTAATTGTGCCTGGTAGTTCATCTTTGATATCAATTAGTGCGTCTGCTAAACCTAGTAAATAAGCAGTATGCGCATCATGACCACAAGCATGCATTACACCTTCGTTCGTTGATTTAAAAGGAACGTCCGCTTCTTCATGTATAGGTAAAGCATCAAAATCTGCACGCAAACCTATCGTATTACCAGGGTATTGCCCTTTGATTTCTACAATAATTGCATTACTCTCAGCAACCGGTTGTGTAACTACAACATCTTTATCCTTATAAAAGGATTTAATGTAATTTGCTGTACCATTTTCTTGAAAAGATAATTCAGGATGTTGGTGCAAATAACGACGATGCTGAATCATTTCAACTTCCTTCTGTTCTAACTTCTCAAATAATTTTTCTTTTACATTCATGAACATTCACTTCTTTCGATTGAATTTTAAAACATATCACTCACTAATAAGTTTAAATTCCAAAGAGTATTAATTCAAATATAAAATAACACTTTATAAAATTTCTAGTTATTTTCCATCAAATTTAGTGAAATTAATTACCAAAACAAACATATTTTCATTTCGTATCTTATTAACTTAGTTTTAATTTTAAGAAGTTTTAAGCTCTGTTGCTGTTTCATTTTTATGAACAATATATATCATAACGCTAGCAATAATCACCATTCCAAAGCCAAAATATGGTGTCATGGTAATACCAAAATGATTTAGTACAAACCCACCAATAACAGATCCTAATGTGATACCAATATTAAATGAAGCAATGTTTAAACTTGAGGCGAAGTTCGTCGTCGCTTTGTTTCTACGTTCAGCAAAAAGTACCACAACCAGTTGTAGTCCTGGAACATTCATAAAAGCAAATAAACCCATAAGCAATATGATTAATGTACCTAATACGTGATGCGTTACGGTTATACCTACAAGTAATAAGACTAGTGCTTGTACCAAAAATATACCTATAAGCACCTTAGTGGGCTGATTATTTGTTAATTTGCCGCCTAGTGTATTCCCTATTGCGACCATCACACCATAGATAACTAATAAAACTACAACGGCGTCATCACTATAATTCAATACATCTGTAAGCATGGTCGTCAAATAAGTATATACAACAAATGTTCCACCATAACCTAATGCTGTAATTAAATAAATCATCATTAAAGCTTTGTTTTTAAATACAGTTAATTGTTCTAATATTGAAACTTGTTCATATTCATTAAGATCTTTAGGCACAGTAAATACATTAACGATTAAACTGATAAAACCAATTAGCGCAATTGTAATAAATGAAGTTTCCCAACCAAATTGTTGCCCAATCCATGTACCTAGAGGCACACCAGTAATAGTTGCAACAGTCAATCCCGTAAACATCATTGCAATAGCGCTTGAACGTTTGTCTGGCGTTACTAAATCACTGGCAATCGCAGTCGCTATAGACATAAACACTCCATGCATTAATGCTGACAGTACACGCATGGCCAACAACATACTTAAAGTTGTAGCAAAAGCAGCGAGTGCATTTGCGATAATAAAGATTAACATAATACCGATGAGTAAATGCTTGCGTTTCATTTTATTAGTTAACGGAGTAAGTAATGGCGCACCAATCGTTACACCTACCGCATATAATGAAACAGTTAAACCAGCTAATGAAATTGTTGTATTAAATGCATCTTTGATTAATGGTAATAAACCAACACTAATAAACTCCGTCATACCAATAGCGAAAGCTGACATCGCTAAAGCTAAAATAGCAAATTTATTTTTCTTCATAATTCATTTTCTCTCCTTAACTATATTGATTGTGTTACTATATATCACACATGTAAGAAGAGGAAGTACGCACTTTAAAGTAATATAGGTACTTTTTAGTACCTATAAGGAGGAAATCATATGACTAAAACATATAATATAGGTGTTGAAGCTACAATTGACGTCATTGGTGGTAAATGGAAGCCTGTCATTCTATGTCACTTACAAAATAATGGCTTAATGCGCACTTCTGCATTAAAACGAGCGATACCAACTATTACTCAAAAAATGTTAACCCAGCAATTACGTGAATTAGAGAAGGATGGGATTATCAATCGTATTGTTTATGATCAAGTTCCACCAAAAGTAGAATATGAACTTTCTGAATATGGTCAAACACTTGGTAATATTTTATCTTCTTTATGTTATTGGGGAGAATATCACGTAGAAAAAATGTATGAACAAGGTGAGCCTGTCACATTGAATCAACAAGACTTTATTAATATCCCAAATGCCTAATCAAACGATTTAAGTTAGATTTCAAGAGATCTAAACAGATTGCCACAGATAATGTTTGAGCGTTTGGCGAACACCTTAATGATGAATTACTATAATAGAGGAGTATTTACAATTTATGAAACTTGATGAATTTGAAATAGACGATGTATTTACTACACCACCTAATAAGATAAGTGAGGAAGATATAATCAACTTTGCCCAAGAATTCGATCCTCAATATATGCATCTGGATAAAGAAAAAGCTACACAAGGTAGATTCAATGGTATTATTGCTTCAGGTATACACACCTTGTCCATTTCGTTCAAATTATGGATTGAAGCAGGTAAATATGGTGAGGACGTAATCGCAGGCACACATATGAATCACATTAAATTTATCAAACCTGTATACCCTGAAGATGAACTTTACACAAAAATTAAAGTATTGAATAAACAGGCCACAAAGCGTGATCAAGGCTTACTCACAGTTTTATTATCGACGTTTAACCAATACGAAGATAAAGTGTTTGAAGGAGAATTGACAGCATTACTGAGACGTTAAAGAGGGGGTTATTAAGCTCGAGGCATTGATCGCTTACTAGCTATATACTTAGCTACTACAGATTAAAAAAGCTAAAAATAATAATGTCATCTTTTATTTAAATATGATCTATTTAAGACTATGCGTTACTCAAAAATATTTACTCTATTTAAATATAAAAATCAATCATAATTTATATTTATTTTTCACTGCTATTTCTATATAATCATAAAGATAAAAAAATTACTTATTTTCTAAAGGAGATATTTATATGAATATCATATCAATTATTTTAGTTTTATTAGTTGCCGCAGAGTTTTTCTATATCCTGGCCTTACAGACTTTTGCTACAACTTCTGACAAAACGAGCAATTTATTTAAAATGACTAAACAAGCTCTACAACAAGATAATTTAAAAACACTTATGAAAAACCAAGGTGTTTACAATGGCCTTTTAGGCGTATTCTTACTATATGCTTTGTTCTTTTCAAACAATGCCAAAGAGTTAATTGCTTGTATATTAGTGTACATGATTATCGTTGCGGTATATGGCGCCGTAACCAGTCAAAAATCTATTTTATTAAAACAAGGCGGCTTACCAATCCTAGCCTTAATTTCATTATTATTCTAATGTCTAGCATCCATGAACATATCGTTACAACATGTAGCTAAAAATAATAAAAAATACAATCCGAAATCAACAGCAAGACATGTTAAATTGGTTCACACAATACAAAAACTAACATCATAATCCTTGAAACTTCTCAATTCAACTTGCTTCAAATAAACTAGAAGACAAATAAAGGCGAGTATATAACACCAATAATTAATGTTGATGTCATATATTCGCCTTTTAATTTTTTACTGATTATTTACAACTGAGCACTATAAATCTCGTTGCTTAAAACCGATAATGCCTATGATACACATCATTATTGCAATAATAGTTAATATCACCAATGGTAATAATTTAAAGTCATCTACCGGTATATTTGGAATATGATTAAACGGTGTAATATCTTTCATCCATGCTTTTACATTTAATAAAACGCCTAAGTAATTTACTACAAAGGTGTAAGCTAAATAAAGATATACTACGTTTGTAAACTTAATACCCCAACCAATAACCAAAGTACCAAGTCCTACAAAAACCAATATTGCTGGGATAAAGACCATTGCTGATTGCATAATCGTTCCAAAATCAATTGCGTTTTCTAACGCATAAACTTGACCTACATATAAACCTAGAGCAGCTAAAAAAATCATAACTATAGCGTTAATAATACTTAAAATCAAGAAACTAGATAAAAAATTGATTCGTGATACTGTGTTTGCTAATACAAGCATCGCATAACCCATATCAATACTCTTTTTAATTTTAAACAGTGACATCAATGATGGTATTGTACTGATTAAGCTCATAACTAGCATCAATTGTGGCAAAAATTGTTCAACATAATTATTACCTTTATCGGAAAGCATTGATTGTAATAATGGATTGTCTTTGAAAAAATTATCTAAATCGCCAAAGATAGACCCATAGGAAAGTCCGAGTACGAATAATCCGATAGCAAAATAGCAAAAACCCGCTTTTTGTAATTTTATTTGTAAGACTAGTGGCGATTTCATGTACCACGTTGCACGCTTTCTACTTGGTAATTGTGGTAGCATCTTAGCATTTATATCTCTAATATGATTTAATGCTAATGCGATAACATACATTAAAACAGTCACAACGAGCATGGTAATAATTGGCCACCAGTTATTTTCTGAAAAAGCATAGACTCTAGATAACCACCCCATAGGTGAGTACATTGATATTTGTTCATTCGCTATATCACCAAAAGCCCTAACTAAATACATCAATAACAAAATGGCAATACTCATACCCGCCGTTTCTCCACCCGATGATACAAGTTGTGCGATAACCATCGTTAACGCACTAAACATTAAACCGAAGACACCCATACTAAAGCCATAAACTAAGGCACCTGAAAAATCTATAGAATTGGTATTTAAACATGTAAGTCCTACCACAAATAAGATAGCTAACAGACCATTGCTAAATATACTCATAAATAAATGACTAATTAATGGTGCATGTTTCCCTATTGGTAATGCTTTTAAAATTTCTGTCCTACCATCCGCTTCATCCCCACGTGTATCTCTAGCTACAATGAGAATATTCATAATAGCTACCATAATGCCCGTAAACAAAGTCATTTCATGCGCAAACAATACACCAATATTAACATCGTTGAAATCTCCTGGCCCTAGCATAACTTCCATTGCAGGGTTCTTCGACATTTCTATTATTGGTCCCATCTTCGATTCATTAGGATACATGCTTTCAAAAGCTGGTGGGATAAGTAATGTTAAAATAGTTAAAAGTGTAAGCCATAGAAAAACTTTGAATTTATTACGCTTTAAATAAAAATAAAAAAGTTTCGGCGTTTGGAATAATAATGCCCCCACAATTATTCCTCCTCTTCACTATGGTTATCATAATGACGTTTGAATAATGCTTCTAAAGTTGGTGGCATAGATTCCAATTTCTTAACATCGTATTTCCCTAAGTATTTAATTACATCTGATACACAATTTGCATCTACTTCAAAGCGATATGTTGAATACGCTTGCTGAATGTTATGAACACCATGCACTTGTAATAAATTTTCTAATTTTTGTTGTGACTCGACGATAAACTGCATGCGTGTTAAATGCCTCATTTCTTCTAATGTTCCCGTCTCCACAACCTCACCATTGCGAATAATACCCACGCGATCACACAATTTTTCTACCTCACTTAAAATATGACTAGAAAGCAATACACTTTTGTTGTTCCTTTTAACAGCTCTTACACATTCTTGGAATATGTCTTCCATAAGTGGATCTAGACCTGAAGTAGGCTCATCTAATATATACAAACTTGCATCTATACTAAAAGCAGTAATCAAGGCTACTTTTTGACGATTGCCCGTTGAATAAGCGCTACATTTTTTGGTAATGTCTAACTCGAAACGTTTAATCAAATCCTTTTTCTTTTCATGGTTAGCATTAGGATGTAAATGTAAAAAGAAATCTATAATTTCACCACCAGTCAAGTTTGGCCACAGATTAACATCTCCTGGTACAAATGCAATATCTTTGTGAACCTCAACAGCTTCAGCCATTGCATCTTTCCCAAACACTTCAATTAAGCCTTGTGTTGGTTTCAACAAGCCTAATATAGACTTGATCGTAGTAGATTTCCCTGCACCATTTGGACCGATAAAGCCGTAAATCTCCCCTGCGTTTAATTCCATATTCACACCATTTAACGCATAGAAATCACCAAATTTTTTTGTTAAATTCTCAATTTTTAGAATAACCATCGTATCACCCATTTTTATCAATTTTCTATTCATCAAATTAAATCTGTTTGAAAGTGATTATTTTATAAAAGTATGGCTTATAACTACGAATAATTGTGTATATGTTTATTCTAACCATTGTATTTTATTGTTTCGTTTCCAGATGTCCGCTCTCTTAAATCATATTCAATTTCTTCTAAACTCCGTCCTCGCGTTTCTGGCAAGTATTTTATTACAAAGTACATCGCAAATACACCAATAACTGCAAAAATCAAGAATACCCATTCTGTACTTAGTGCGTTATTTAACACTGGAAATAATTGCGCAACAAGTAATGTACCGAAATTTAATACAAGCGTTGCTAAACCAGTAGCTGCACCACGCGCACGCATCGGGAACATTTCTGGCAACATAACCCAAAGTATTGGCCCCCAAGTTAAACCAAAGAATACAATAAATAGTGATAAGCACACGATAATAATACCTGCTGATGATGCGATACCAATCGTCCATATTAAAACCGCCATAACAAGTAACGAAATCACCATTCCAATATTCCCTGTTATCAATAATTTCTTACGATCAACTTTATCAGCTATAAATACGGCTATAATTGTTACAAGTACATTAATCGTCCCAATTCCTACCGTTCCTAAAATAGATGTTGCTTCACCTAACCCTGCTTTACTAAAAATAGTGGGTGCATAAAATATAATCGCATTAATACCTATGATTTGTTGGAATAATGCAAAAATACATCCAATTATTAATGTTGGCCTTAACCAAGGAGATTTTAAAATAGTCCAAGTTGATTCTGAAATTGCTGATAGTTCTTTCATCTCTTTAATTTCTGTATTAATTTCATTATTATCATTAAATGTAATGCTCATAACATTTCTTGCTGCTTTTTCATTTCTATGTTCCAATAACCACCTTGGACTTTCAGGCATAAATGCTATACCAACTAATAAGATTACAGACGGAACAACTGCTAAACCTAACATCCAACGCCATCCTTCTATATCTGCAAAAGCATAATTTACAAGATATGCTGCTAATATACCAATTGTAATCATTAATTGATTCAATGAACCAAGCGAACCACGATAAGCCGTTGGAGCCATTTCTGATAAGTATACAGGTACTGTTGCCATCGAACCACCGACAGCTAGACCAATAATAAGGCGTCCAAAGACAAGAGTTGGCATGTTTTGTGCAACCGCTAATATTAATGACCCAATAATATAAATGATGGCAATAATTAATACCAAACGTCTTCTTCCAATTCTATCTGATAAAGGTCCGCTACTACCAGAACCAATAATCGCACCTATAAGCATGGATGAAACTACAAGCCCTTCTGTGAAACTATTTAATGGAATATCATCATTTATAAAGAGCAATGCGCCTGAAATCACACCATTATCATAACCGTATAACAATCCGCCAAGTGCCCCTAAAATAAATATCAAACTCTTATTTGCTTTCAATTTTTATCAACCCCTTTAAAATTATGTTTATTATATTCTTAATATGTAAGCGTTACAAATATTTCCTGATTATTATATTTATAAATTCTATTTTTAAAACGGCTATTATTAGCTTATATAATATCAATAGGTTTAAAACTTATAATTTAGGAAATTAAATAATATATTATGATTTTAAGAGGTGAAGTGTAATGCTTTTAAAAGAAGAAATTAATAACTTAGAAAAATATGATGGTAACGCAGAAAATCAAAAAGTATTTTCAATTTATTTAAATACACATCCTGATCAAGGTACAAAATGGAAAATTGAATTAAAAAATGCGCTAAAAGATTTAGCTTATAGAACTAAACACAGTGATGATCATGAGGAAAAAAACCAAGCAAAAGAAATCATTAAAAAGGTTGAAACAGAAATTCATAATGTAGAACCTGAGTTAAAAAGAGGCCTTATCCTATTTTTAACTGCAGATGAATCATTATTATTTAAAAAATTAACTCATATTTCCTTAGATACTGAGTTTAATTGGGGGGATCAACCTAAATTAGACCAATTGAAATCATTACAAGGAAACTATCCTTATACCGGTATATTAGTTTTACAACAAGACAAAGCACGTTTAATTGAAACAGAAATAGGCACCATCATTAACGAAAAAGACTTTATTTTAGATATAGATACAGATGATTGGCGTGAACATCAAGGCCCACAAGGTGACGACTTTACACAAGGCGGCTCAAAAAGAGATGAGTTTAAAGAAAGGGTCAAAGCAAACCAAGAACGTTGGCTCAAGAATTTAGCTTCTACTGTAGAAATAAATGCTAAAAGAAATGGATGGAAACAAATTTATTTAGCAGGAGAGAAAGAAGAAATAGAAAAACTACGCACTTTATTTAACAGAGATATTGATAAAGTGGTTACTAGTAATATCTTAAATTTAAATGCTACTGAAATTATAAATAAAGTTAATGAAGAATAATAAAAAATGGGGGCAATATAAGAAATCAAAGTGTTAAAATGATTTTTTATATTTGCCCCCATTATGTTCATAATACTTTTTTAATTTAGTTAATCACTATATGATGTGCTGAAGTTTTAAAGGTTTAAACTTTAAAACTTCATTTCTCAATTATTTGCTTTTATAGCTTTAGGTTCTCTACCGATATATATTGATTGAAGCATAATATATAGGACAAGCAAGCTTCCTAATGTATCTGTAAAATAGTGCGCTTGTAGATATATTCTAGAAACCATAATAGAAATAACTAATAATACACTGATTACCGATAAAACTTTGCTGCTTTTTAATAATAAGATGAGACTCACTAATAAACAAACGCTTAAAACATGCATACTTGGAAAACTATAACCATCTATATCTATACTCGGTCTTGGGCGTTGAATAACATACTTTAGAAATGTCCCTATCGCAAATACACTAAAACACCAAAAACCATACCACCAAAATTTAACCCTATTATAGAAAAACAACACAAGTAATATTAATAGCACCATAACCAAACAATTGAAAGGAGAAAATATCGCAGAAATGAAAGACAAATAATGAACTAGTATATCGGCTGTTATCAATTCATGTAACCAGTGATAAACAAAAGCGTCTAAACCATTCGTTAAACCTGTATGTATACATAAAACTAAGAGCATAAAACATATGCTGACTAAAATCATATTCAAATAATTTTTCATTTAATAGCCTTTCCTTTCTTTTTTAATATTTCGAGCTACTGCAAGCAGTGCACCAAACGCAATACTTATACTTAACATCGATGAACCACCATAACTTAATAACGGTAATGTGACGCCTGTTAACGGGATAATTCCTGATACACCCGCAAGGTTGATAAATACTTGCATAAATAAATAACTTACAACACCTACACAAATTAACTTATAAAATTGATTTGTTGTTTTATTCGCATATATTAGTCCTTTAAATAAAATAACTCCATAAACCATTAATGTGCATAATACACCGATTAAACCCAATTCTTCTGCTATTACAGTGAATATAAAATCCGTATGTGGTTCTGGTAAGTATCCTAATTTTGCAATACCATTACCTAATCCTTTACCAGTTAAACCACCATTTCCTATAGAAGTTAGCGCCCCAGTTAATTGGTAACCATCTCCACTTTCATATTTAAATGGATCTAACATAACCTTGATTCTTTTTAATCTATATAAATTTTTTGAATCAAATATTAGTGTATAAATAATATAAAATACTATTGGAACCGTCGTAATCATCATAATTTGAAGTTTAATTTTATTTTTTATATCTGAGTAGATAAGTATAGAAGCAATTATAGCCACTGTAAGCAGTGTGCCACCTAGGTCCCCTTGCATCAACACAAGTAGTAAACCAATACCTAGTACACCTAACGGAGGAATCATGTGTTTTAAATAATAATCTTGAGAACTCGAAATACGTCTGTTAATTATGTATGATAGATAAAAAATTGAAGCTAACTTTAAAAATTCCGAAGATTGTAAGCTGAACAATCCTAAGTTAATCCAGTTTCTCGAACCGTTAATTTCTTTCCCAATCAATACTGTAATGAGTAGTAAACATAAAGTACCTATAATTATAAGTTTTTGTATGTTGCTTTTTTTTAACACATTAATATTGATAAAAGCGCCGATAAAAATAATGACTAAAAATCCAATTACTACAAAGAGAAATTGCCTTTTCATAAAATGATTACTCTCAATGGGTACGCCACCTGTAAGAGAACCTTTAGAAGCTGGCACCATACTCGCACTGTAGACCATTATTACGCCTAAAATGCCCAGTAACAAAAAACTTATAATTAAAATATAATCTAATTCCTTAATGTGTTTACGTATGTAAGTTAAAAATCGTTTCATGTCTGCACCTCATTATGACTGTCAGAATATAGTAAAACACAAATTTAATATCACCTCAATCATACTTTAGGCTTATCTAATTTGAATTACTAATATTTGAATCTTTAATTTCTATTCATTTATTATATATTTATCTATAATTGATATATTTACACATAAAAGCATCTCACCGATGCTCTTTTAAAAAGTCTTTATACACTAAATAAAAAAATTGAGAAATATGAAATACTATGCTAAAATCAATTAAAGACTTAAAGTATCTATAATAACCTTATAAGTAGAAAGTATCTTCAAATCTACTTATAAATGAAGGAGCTTTTATTTGAACAAAGATCGTTTTGACCAAATTGCACAAAAATACGATGGACCAGAAAGAATACACCTCGCTCACATTATTACCCAAGCAATAACACAACAACTTAAAGATACAAACTATCAAACTCTGTTAGATTATGGTGGCGGAACAGGTCTTATAACTTTAAATATTGCAGATTATTTCGAAGCAGTTACGCTCATGGACGCTTCCCCACAAATGGTAGATATTTTTGAACATAAGCTATCAGCTTCAAACCAAAGTTCTATTAAAACATTGGTAGGCGACGTACTTTTAGACGAAACAATACTCAATCACAAAAATTATGATGTTATTGTGCTCTCTTTAGTCTTACTGCACAGTGGTAACTATCAATTATTATTACAAAAGCTTTTTAATCATCTCAATAGCGGAGGTATGATAATACTTGTTGATTTTGATAAAAACGAAAATATTTATCATCCTAAAGTGTATAATGGCTTTAAACATACAGATATCATGAATGTCTTTAATGAATTAGGTCTAATAAGCCCACAGATTAATACTTTTTATAGTGGTGAAAAAATATTTATGAAGCAAGATGCAAGCTTATTTATAGCTACAGGCGTCAAACCATAGAATTTTATATTAACAAAAAGAAATCCCGAGACATAAATTAATGTCACGGGTTTTTAATTATCTAGAGAATAGATGACGGTTGTCCTTGACTCTGAAATCAGTAGTATCAAATAAATTCATAATTGTTTAAGTGTTTGTCATATATTTAAAAATGGAATTTTGCTTTTAGTGACAATTTTTCTATATCTGATAAAAAAGTATAGTTAATCGCGCGTTGATTAATGTATTCAATTTGTTCAAACGTAATCATTTTATTATTCACTAATAATTCATACTCTTCATTCAAGGAAGTTTGAGTAACCGTTCTATTATCAGTATTTATAAGAAATGGAATATCTTGTTCTAACAAATAAGGAATGTTTAATTCTTTTAAATCTGCAATCGCTTTTGTCTGAATATTACTTTTAGGACACATCTCTAATAATACATCCTGTGATTTTACAAACTGTAAGGCTTCTTCTTCTTGATTGATAGCCACGCCATGTCCAATGCGCTTTGCCCCTAATTTGATAGACTCTACCACGTTTTGCATACAACCACATTCACCTGCATGCAACGTGAGGTTGAAGCCTTGATCTAAGGCATATTGAATAGGCGAGGCTATATCATTAGGTGGGAAAGCTGCCTCAGGACCAGCGAAATCAATACCACTGATGACTTTACTATCGTATTTTTGAATAAAATCGAAAAGTGCTTTATTGACTTCGGATGCATGCTGTCGCATTGCACAAACTAATAAGTTAACTTGGATATCCAACGTGTTAATAGCTTCTTTCACACCTAATTCAACTGCTTCTAACACTTCAGTTAATGTTAACCCTAAGTCCATATGAAATCGTGGTGCGAACCTAATTTCAATATATTTCACATTATCCCGTTTCGCCTGTTGCGCAACATCGACAACTGCTCTTGTTAAAGCATCATGTGTCTGTAAAACTTTTAATATTTCATCAAAACATTGCAAATATTCATCTAAACTCTCACAATTACTACTCACAAATAGATGCTCTTCGTTTAAATCGATGCCTTGCTCCATCGCTAATTGTCTAATCAACTCAACACTAGTAGAACCATCTAGATGGCAATGTAATTCAACTTTTGGGATATCCTGTATAGTTTTATTCATATATGCCTTACCTGCCTTACCTCTCAAATGTCACCATTAATTTTTAATACGGAAACAAAAAGATTTTTTAAAAATTTTATCTATACACTATATCACGACGTTAAACACAATACTATAAACGCATATAATAAAAGGGGATTTATTTTGAATAAAATCACACAATATAACATGTATTCTAATTTATGTCATTACATTACTAAACAGCATAATTCAAAATAAAAATACTGCCAACAAGCCTTCAGACTCAGTCGACAGTATTGTAATTGTGTAAAAACAAATAAATTAAAGCAATTTTTATATGTATAACATATAAAGCGTTAGCATTACTACACGCCCCCTAAGTAGCCTATAGTAACTAATGAAATGCCTAAACCTAAAAAGCATATACAAAGTAAGATGACGATGATTTTCAATTCAATCATGAAATATTTTCTACTTTGTCCCTTATTAACAAGCAACACACCTATAACAATAACTATAATAAAGATTATAATTAAAGTATATGCAATAATATTTAATATGGCCATCCCATCTTCCCCTTTTACAGTTATACATAAGTCTTATTTTGAAATCTTTATTGCGTTGTTAAGCTACTAAGCACATAATGCTAAGCCAAGCTTAGCTTGTAAGACTGAAATTTGTACGCTTTACAAATTAAATATATTGATGTGTTTTTAAATAATCGATAATTTGAGCGACTGCCTCTTCCACACTATATTGCTCTGTATCTATTACAATTTCTGGATTTTGCGGTTCTTCATACGGTGCATTTATACCTGTAAATCCTTGAATCTCACCATTACGTGCTTTTTTATATAATCCTTTAGGGTCTCTTGATTCACATTCATCTAGGCTACATGAAGTGTAAACCTCTATAAATTCATCTTCTGCTAATAGTTCACGGACCACTTCTCGATCTGCTTGATAAGGTGAAATAAACGCCGTCACGGTCACTAATCCAGCGTCAACCATAAGTTTACTCACTTCACCGATACGACGAATATTTTCCGTACGATCGTCTGGACTAAATCCGAGATTTTTATTTAGACCATGTCTCACATTATCTCCATCTAAACGATAAGTATGAACTTGTTGATTATATAAAGCTTTTTCCAATGCTACAGAAATTGTCGATTTACCTGACCCTGATAATCCGGTAAACCAAATGACTGTACTTTTATGATTTTTACGTTGTTGTCTTTCTTCTTTAGTTACTTCTGACGCATGCCAAGTAATATTTTTTGAAGTAGTCATGACCAAGCTCCTTTAAAATTATTTTTCTTGTAAACCTTTAATAAGTACTGCTGCTACTTCAGGTCTTGAAAATTCTTTAGGTAATGATTCACCTTTTTTTAATTTTTCACGGACTTTTGTACCACTTAGATGCAAGTGTGATGAAGCATCATGTGGACATGTCTTCGCTGTTGCCATATTTTCACAAGATTTACAGTAGAAAGCGTGCTCAAACTTCAAAATCTGTATTCCTAACTCTGCTTCATATTGTGCAATTAATTCTTGCGCTTCATATGTACCATAATAATCACCCACGCCAGCATGATCACGACCAACAATAAAGTGGGTACAGCCATAATTTTTACGGACTGTCGCATGTAATATCGCTTCTCTTGGTCCCGCATAGCGCATTGCTGCTGGATAGATTACTAAGCGTGTTCTATTTTCTGGGTAATAATTTTCGAGAATAACTTCGTAACTTTCCATTCGTACTTCGGCTGGAATATCATCAGATTTCGTTTCTCCTACTAAAGGATTTAATAGAAGTCCATCTACCGACTCTAATGCGGCTTTCTGAATATATTCATGTGCACGGTGTACTGGATTACGTGTTTGGAAACCAACAATTGTCTTCCAATTTAAATCGTAGAATAGTTGTCTCGTTTCTGCTGGATCTAAATGGTAATCTACAAAATCATCATGTTTAGGTCTATCTAATAAATGAATCGGTCCAGCTAAATATACACTACCTTTTTCATAAACTTTTGCTACACCTGGATGTTCTACATCTGTTGTTCCATATACAAATTGCGCTTCTTTCTCTTTGTCATAAGTATACTTCTCTTCTAGTTCAAGAACGCCGTATAAATGATTGTCTTCGCCATATAAAGCGATGCGCGAACCTATTTCAAGTTCATTAGCTTTATCCTCAGTCACCGGTAAAGTGATTGGGATACTCCATACTAAACCATTACTCAAATGCAAGTTCTCTACTACTTCAGTATAGTCTACTTCATTCATAAACCCTGTTAACGGACTAAAACCACCGATACCAATAAGTTCTAAATCTGATAAACTCCATGGATTTAATGTAATAGCCGGTAACGAATCTACTACTGTTAGCAACTCCTCTTTTAAACTTGTATCTGCTTCTCTATTGATTAATGTTCCACCATGTGGTTGAATTGTATTTTCTTTAATTTCTTTAGTTAATGGCAATTGAAAAACTCCTTTTTTAATCTACTTCATGCGCGTTGACATTTGTATTATTTTTAGTGAAGATAAATGGTAATTTCTTATTTTGATATAAAGTGAAGAATAATAAACCAATCCAAATAACGATTAACGCTATTTTTACAGACATTGAAACTATGGGACTAGCTTCAAATACACTTAATAAAGAACTACTATTTGTAAAAATTATTAATCCACTGACACAAACAGCTAAAATATTCATAGGTAAAATCTTAACTAAATAAGCTGCAAATGGTGCTGCTATTAAACCACCAACACTTAATGCAATTACTAAGCCCCAGTTAATTTGGCTCCATCCTAAAAAGATAATGAAACTAATAGAAGCTGAAACAGTTACAAAAAATTCACTCGCTGAAACTGTACCTATTGCATATCTTGGTTCTAATTTTTTCTGGGCTAATAACAATGGCGTATTAACCGGTCCCCAGCCGCCACCACCAACAGAATCTAGAAAACCTGCAACTGCGCCTTGTGGAATCATCGAATATTTCCCAATGCTTGAAGGTTCTTTAATTTCGTGTTTATTTCGTTTATATAAAAATTGATATAAAATGTAAAAGCCCATCGTTAATAAAAATATCGCGATAAATGGTTTGATAAATTCACTGTGAATATGGCTCAAAAATGCTGCACCTATAAAAGCCGTTACAGCACCTGGAAGTGCCAATTTAATCATCGTTGGCTTGTGTACATTATCAAACTTCCAATGTGATGTACCAGAAGCAGCTGTTGTCGCAATTTCTGAAAAATGTATGGTTGCAGAAACGATAGCTGGCGCTACGCCAAATGTTAATAGTATAGATGAGGAAGAGGCGCCAAAGCCCATTCCAAGTGAGCCATCAATTAATTGTGCAAGAAAACCTGCAAGTGCAAATATAAATAGTTTATTCATGCGTCGTACTCCTTCCGACTCTACTTCATTGATTCAAGCCTTTTTATCATTTCAAGTTGCTTATTTTTCTCTCTATATGGCTGAGTTAAAGCCATTTTCAAAAAATCTTCTTTTTGGCTCATAGACAATTGTGTTTGCTTAATCTGTTGTCTACATTCATATAAAAAATCAACATAGTCTTCATAACTACTATCAAAACGTTCTTTGAATTCTGATAAAATTTGTGCTGTTAGCTTAGGGCTAGCACCATTAGTAGAAATACTCAGTGTCAACTTTCCGCGACGCAATATACTTGGAAATACAACATCACCTTTCTCGGCATCGGATGTCATATTAATAAATGCATGCTGAGGTTTTGAAGCTAGAATTTGTTGGTTAACTTCGCTACTATTGGTTGCAACGATGATCAAATCCGCCTGTTTTATATCTTTTGCTTCGAATGATTTTGCATGCCAATGTACGCCGTTTTGATCAACCATGTGACGTAAATGCTCGGAAATCGTAGGGCTAATGATGTGAATGTCTGTCGCATAATGCACTAAAGTACTAACTCTACGTTCAGCAACTTTGCCACCACCAACGACAACAATTTGCTTTTGAGAAATATCTATCATAAGTGGTATAAATGGCATAACATCACTTCCTTCTTAGATTGAATTACTGAGTCACATATTCAAAAGTCTCTTCAACACGTTCTTTTAATGCATCTTGCAAATGTTTATGATTACCTAACCGTTTACAGAGTATAATCTCTTTGGCATTCCCATATTCAACAACTTTCTTAGAAATCTGTTGATCTAGTATGCCTGTAAACCATATATAAGGCACAATATAGATTTGTGAACATTCTGAATGAACAGCATTATGCAAAGCTTCTTCAAAGGAAGGCTTACAAGCAGCTAAATAACATGTTTCGATATCACTAAATCCAGTTTGCTCCTGCAATTGAGACTTAATTGTCTCTACATCTATTTGAGTTTGTGGGTTATAACTACCTCTACCAATGATGAGCACTTTGGCATCGCCTTTTGGCGTAACACCTGATGCTTCAATCCTCTGTTTTAAAATTTCAGTCAATCTTGGTTGCACGCCTAAAGGTTCACCATAAGTAACATGGACGCTGGGATGTTTTTGTTGATTACGTTCAATTTCTGCTGGAATGTCCTTGAAATAGTGACCAGCGCTTAATAACAATACAGGTATCACTGAAATTTCAGTTGCGCCTTTATCAACTAAGCGTTGGAATCCTTGTGATAAGTCTGGGCTTGTTAATTCTAAAAAACAGGTCTCTTGCAGGGCCACATCAACTTGTACTTTTACTAAATCAATAAATGCTTTAGCTTCATTGACAGCATCGGGTACTCTACTACCGTGACTTACATATAAGACGCCTCGCATACTTACCCCTCCGTTTCTAGCGCTCTCAATAACACTCGTTCTATGTTATTGATGTGTTAGTTTCGCTACTGCTGATTCAACTGGCATCTCTTCAAACCAGCTAATACGCTCTCTTAATTTGACCACTTCACCGACAACGATCATTGCAGGGTTTTCAATGTCTTTTGCTATTTCCACAATATTTGATAACGTCCCTACCACAGTCTTTTGAAATTCTGAAGTTCCTAAACGTACTAGAGCAACAGGGGTATCAGTAGCGCGACCATGTTTGATTAACAACTCACTAATTTCAGGTAATTTTTTAACACCCATATAAATACATAGTGTTTCTGGCCCTAGGGCAAGGTGCTTCCAATAACTATCTTTATCTATATTTTTATTAATAACACCTGTAACAAATGCTACGGATGAACTATAGTCACGATGTGTTACTGGGATACCTGCGTATGCTGGTGCCGCTACGCCAGAAGTTATGCCAGGGACAATTTCAAATGGAACATGGTGCTCAGCTAATATTTCCGCTTCTTCTCCACCTCTACCAAAGATAAAAGGATCGCCACCTTTTAACCTTGTTACTACTTGTCCTTTTTTAGCTAAATTCACGAGTAATTTATTCGTGTCTTCTTGTGGCAACGAATGGCGATTAGGATCTTTACCACAGTACATAAATTTTGCTGTGGGTGATGCATGAGTTAACAATTCTTTATTCACCAATCGGTCATACAAGATTACATCTGCTTGTTCAATTGCTTTTAATCCTTTGACTGTAATCAGATCAGGATCTCCAGGCCCTGCGCCTACTAAAAATACTTTGCCCATCCTGTCACCACTTTCTCAAATTTTAACTATGGAACGTCTGTCCATCTCTTACTTCTTCAACAATTCCTGCACGTACAACGAAATCTCCGAAATGCTCTCCTTCAGTTCTTTCTTTTGCATATTGGATTAGTATTGGTTTTAAATTTTCTAATATTTCGGCTTCACCAATATTTTCTTTGTAGATTTTATTTAATCTATCGCCTGTAAATCCTCCACCCAAATACATATTATATTTGCCTGGACCTTTACCAATAAAAGCAATTTCTGCTAATGCTGGTCTCGCACAACCATTTGGACATCCAGTCATTCTAATCGTAATTTCTTCTTCGTTTAATCCCGCTTCATCAAGTAAGTTTTCAATTTTACTAATGAGAGAAGGTAGGTATCTTTCTGATTCTGCCATGGCTAGACCACATGTTGGGAATGCCACACAAGCCATAGAATTTCGTCTCAGACCTGTATAATTTTCACCATCTGTAATGCCATACTCAGCGATAATTTTTTCGATTTCGGGTTTTTTATCTGCAGACACATTAGCAATGACTAAGTTCTGGTTGGGCGTTAACCTAAAATCACCTGTATGAATTTCTGCTATGTTTCTTAATGCAGTTTTTAATTTATATTCTTCAGTGTCTTTGACGCGCCCATTTTGAACAAATAATGTGTAGTGCCATTGGCCACTGCCTTCTGTCCAACCATAGCGGTCGCCATTGTCATCAAAGTGATATGGACGTGACTCTTCTAATTTCCAACCTAAACGGTTATTGATTTCATTTTTAATCCAATCAACACCAAGTCTATCTACCGTATATTTAAAGCGGGCATTCGTACGTACTTCACGATTACCATAATCTCTTTGAACGGTTAATATCTTTTCACAGACATCTACGACTTCTTCTTTCGGGAAGTATCCGATAAGACGTCCGACTTGTGGGTATGTGGCCGTATCACCATGTTTCATGCCCATGCCACCACCGACAGTAATATTGAATCCAACAAGTTCATCGTTTTCTAAAATGGCAATCAAGCCGATATCTTGAGAGTACACATCTATATCATTTGATGGAGGCACCGCTATACCAATCTTAAATTTACGTGGAAGATATGTTTTACCATAGATTGGCTCAGGCTCTTCATCACTTGTATCCAAAACTTTTTCACCATCTAACCAAATCTCATGATATGCCTGTGTCTTAGGCGAAAGGTGTCGACTAATATCGCTTGCGATTCGATCAACTTCACTATGCACATCGGATTGGTAGGGATTAGGGTTGCACATCACGTTACGATTCACGTCTCCACATGCTGCGAGTGTATCTAGTAACGATTGATTGATGTCTTTCATCGTTTGTTTTAAGTTATGTTTTAAAATGCCATGAAATTGAAATGCTTGTCTTGTTGTTAATTTTATTGTGTTATTCGCATAGGTGTTTGCGATATCATCCATCGCAATCCATTGATCTGCTGTCGAAGCACCGCCTGGCGCACGCACTCTAATCATAAAGCTATAAGCAGGCTCTAACTTTTGTTTTCTACGTTCATCACGAATATCTCTATCGTCTTGCATGTAACTACCATGGAATTTTAATAGTTTCGTGTCTTCTTCAGCGATTGCACCTGTCACTCTATCTGCTAAACCTTCGACAATCGAACCACGAAGATAATCACTGTCTGTTTTAATACGTTCCATTTCATCGAGTTTGTCTGAAAAATTCACTTTTGTTTCAGCCATATCATCATCCCTCTCTTAATAAACATCTCTTTGATAACGTTTGTCTTTTTTCATTTGAGTAAGATACGCTTCTGCATCTGTTTCAGACATGCCACCTTCTTGTTCCAAAACATAACGTATGGTTTCATGTACATCTTTTGCCATATTTTTTTCGTCACCACAAACATATAGGGCAGCGCCATCTATCAACCATTTATAAAACGCTTCGCTTTGCTCTGCAATGCGGTGTTGAACATATACTTTTTCATCAGTATCACGTGAAAAAGCCACGTCTAATTTTGATAGTGTTTCGTCTTTTAACCATGCTTGCCATTCCGTTTGATATAAAAAGTCTGTAGTGAAATATTGTTCACCAAAGAATAGCCATGTATTACCAGATAACCCTAACTCTTCACGTTCTTGTAAATATGATCTAAACGGCGCTACGCCTGTACCAGGACCAATCATTATTACAGGTGTTGTTTCGTCAAATGGGAATTTGAAATTTGGATTTTTCTTTAAATATATTGGAATTGTATCTCCCGGTTGTACACGTTCAGCTAATTGTACTGAACACACACCATTACGAGCTCGTTCATGTGCTTCGTATCTAACTGCGCCAACAGTTATATGAACCTCATCAGGCGTTGCTTCGTAACTACTTGCTATAGAATATTCTCTTGGTGGTAATTTTCTTAGGAATTTATATAAGTTTCCAGGACTTAAATTTGTTGCTGGGAATGCATTTAATAGGTCGATAACATCACGGCCATCAATGTATTGTTGTATCCACTCAGCATCTTCTACCTGTGCAAGTAATTCGGTATTTCCAAATAACTCAGCTGCTTTTTGTAATAATGGTTTCGTTAATTTTGTAACTTCAAAGTGTTCTGTTAATGCTTTTTCTAAAGTTAATGTATCACCATCGTCATTAATAGTTACCTCTGTATCTTTGTCCCAGCCTAATGTCTCGGTTAATAATGACACTATCTCTGGATCGTTTTGAGGTAAGACTACGACACAATCTCCAGGTTCAAATGATTCTCCATAGTTGTCTAATAACAACTCAATGTGTCTAACTTCTTTGTTAGATCCTCTGCCATTGAGGTTAATATTTTCTAACACTTCAGCTTGATATGGGTTTGCTTTGGTATAACGTTTTTCTTTTGCTGATTGTACAGTTTCAGTAGATGTCACTGTTGGCTCATTACCAGAAGATTGATTTATTATTTCAATATTGGTATTCATCCATTTTTCTGCTAATTCATCAAAATCTAAATCACAATCTTGTCTTTCAGCTAACTGCTCAGCACCTAACTCTAGTAATCTAGCATCAAAATCCTTACCAGTTTGGCAGAAATATTCATACGATTCGTCACCTAAAGCTAATACTGAGAACCTTACATTTTCTAGTTTCGGTGCCTTACGACTATGTATAAATTCATGGAATGTAAGTGCATTGTCTGGAGGATCACCTTCACCATGTGTTGCAGTAATGACAAATAAATCCTCTACTTTTTTCAATTCTTTTGGTTTAAATTCGTCCATCGCTGTTAATTTCACAGTATGGTTTTGTTCGACAAGACGGTCGGCAAATATTTCAGCTAAACTCTGTGCGTTACCTGTTTCGGAGCCATAAACGACGGTGATGTGACGATTATTCACTTCTGTTTCTGATTCAGAATTCAATACATATTCTGCTACTTGTTGTGGCACCTCAGATGCTGATTCTTGCGTGGTTTGTTGTGCCGTAAGATAGCCGCTTAGCCAAATTTGTTGTTCTGCTGTTAATGTTTGAAAAATTTGATTTAATTGCGCCGCCTGTTCCGCGTCAAAAGGGCTATTTGATACTGATAAATTCACAATGCGTTCACCTCAATTTTTATTTTTAAAGCCATGAATATTTAATTTTTTTATTTCTTTACTTTCCCTATTAATTTTCAAATACTAATTAATAGGGAAATATTTTAAAATAACACAATATTCAATGGTATGATTCTTTACATACCCGATACGAATACTAGGGTATTGGTACAAAAAAATTTCTAACCTCAGTTATGGTTTATTAGTGGTATGAAGACCACATTCTGTTTTGGTAGAATTACTCCATCTGCCTGCTCTTGAGTCTCCTGAACCTGACACAGCTGCTGTACACGGGATACAACCAATACTCGGATAATTAAAATCATGTAATTCGTTATAATGTAAATCATATTTTTTGATATATGCCCATACATCGTCCCACGTCCAATGGATTAGTGGACACACTTTAACAGACTTAAATCGCTCATCTTTATTAATAAAATTAGTAGATTGACGACTTGGTGATTGCTCTCTTCTTAATCCTGAAACCCAAGCTGTCGCGCCAGACAACACTTCTTCTAGTGGTTTAATTTTACGAATGTAACAACATTGATTTGGATCATTCTTCCAGAGTGCTGGATTAAATTGATCCGCCTGTTCTTCTAAAGTAAGATCTGGCTGTTTAAGTTTTATATTCAATTCTGGATAACGTGCTTTAACACGATCTATTAAATCATATGTCTCTTGGAAATGAAGGTTTGTATCTAAGAATACAATTTCAGCATCTTTTTTCACACTGTAAATTAAATCAATTAAAATCATACCTTCAGCACCAAAGCTACATGAATATATAATAGAATCGCCGTATGTTTCGTATGCCCATGCGATTACCTCACGAGCGCCTTTCGTTTCATCTGTGATATCTAATGTATCAAAAGCGTTTGGCTTAAAGTTCTCATACGTAATTTTTGCTTCTGACATGAATGGGTCATCCCCTTTTCTTTTAATGTGCGTTGATTAAAAGTTCACGTTACATTTATTTTTAGAATTATTCGAAAATAATTATGTTAAACACTTTACCCACTGAAATTTTTTATGTCAAGTTCATCTTTTAATAATTCAAAATGTTAAAATTCTACTAATTATATCAAATGAAATCGCTTTATAAACCTATTTAAAAACGTTTTTCAATAATTATTTTAAAAAAATAATTATAATAATCTACTGCTTGCAATATCGCTCAAACATGCGGTTTTATAGTATTTCTATATTTTTTGAAAAAATTTAAAATTTTTATAATAATTCTAATTTAAAACCAAAAATACCAACAAACATTTGAATGCTTGTTGGTATTTAGTAATTTTTTATTTTATACGCACTAATTAAACAGAAAAGCTTAGTCTTGGAATGAATGTTTCAAAATGAACATGATCCATTGAAATATTCAACGATTGTAATTCAGCAATCATCGCTTTCAGGAATGAATTTCCTCCACATACGTACACCTCAGTATTTTCATCTACATACTCGCTCAATTGCTCCGTTTCAATAAATCCGTCACTATCGCGAAAATGCTTAATAAAAGTAGCATAATCTGATTGCTCAGTTATTTGATTTAATTTTTCTTCAAAAGCGACATTTTCCGCATTTGATGTTGCTTGTAAGAATATCGCAGGCGTGCCAGCTTTAATTGCTTCATCATACATTGAAACAAGTGGTGTGACACCTACGCCAGAACCTAAAAACAATTGTTTAGCCGATTTATTTTCCAATTTAAAACCGCCAACGGGTGCAGATAAATTTAATGTGTCACCAACAGATACTTCATCATGTAAAATCGTTGATACTTCACCTTCATGTGTTTCTGTCACGTCTCTTCTGACACCAAAAGTTAAGAAATCCGTGCCGCCATCGACAATCGAATAATGTCTTTTAGCTTGATATGGTAATTTATCGCTAGAAATGTCTACAGTGATGTACTGACCAGGTACAAATTGACTCAAATCTATTTTGTCGGATTTAACGGTATATGATTTAATTAATTCTGTTTCCTTCGTAATTTGCGTAACTTCAAACGGTTTAAAACCTTCCCATGCCATTTGGTTATATACTTCTTTCTCTAAACCAATAAACGCATCAGCAATTTCATCATACGCTTTTACCCAAGCTTGAATAATTGGATCTTCATCTTTCAACCCAGTTACTTCTTCAATAGCCCAAATTAAATTTTCACCGACAATTGGGTAATGTTCTGGTTTAACTTGTAATGCGCAATGTTTATACACGACTGGCATAATGGCTGGCACAATCGGTGTCAAATCTTCAATATTTTCTGCTGCAGCAACTACAGCCATTGCTAAAGCAGAAGATTGTAGTCCTCTTTTTTGATTCGTTTGATTAAATACATTTTTCAATTCTGGGTGTTCTTCAAATAATCTTTTATAAAAAATCGCAGTAATATCTTGCCCTTTTTCTTTAAGTAATGGTACCGTTTCTCTAATTGTTTGAATCTCTGTCTCGCTTAACATTTGAACCCTCCTGCCTAGTTCTATATTCCCATTATTAATCGAGTTCAATTATCTTACAACATTACATAATTAAATTCACAAAATTATCACATGCTATATTCATAAATTTGTAACTTATTTATTTTTCACAATTAATTTGCTGTAATAAAAAATTTAACGTCTAATTTATATTTCATTAATGTGTCTCAAATTGTAAAAACTCTTGGAATTAATCAACTATATTTTTTTAAAGTAGCGTAGTTGATGAGATTAATGAAACTAACTAGTAGTGCGTAATCATTATATTGTCTGTAAATATCATGTTTAAAATTGTGTTTCTAAAAATAGAAAAAGACAGAAATCATATTGTTCTAAAATGATTTCTGTCATATTTCTTAAGTATAAATTCTAAATCTATAGTTTGAATCGTCAGTATGTTAACTAACCGTTGTTATACTTATTATTCAATTGATGTATCAAGCGTTTAAACTCTGCTTCAGATTTAAATTCAAAAGTAATTTGACCTTTAGTCTTGTTTGTAGAAATAGCTACACTAGTACCATATTGCTCTTTTAGTTGTCGCTCTTGTTGCCTAATAAATTTAGGCTTAGTAATTTTTGCGTTTTCAGTTGCATGGCTCTTTTTCTCACTGAAATGCGTTGTTACATATTGCTCTAATTCTCTTACACTCCAAGACTCCCGGTGGGCTTTGTTAGCGATTTGTTGCATTTTTTGTGTATCTTTGACAATCAATAAAGTGCGGCCATGTGCGCCAGATAGCGAACCATTTTTCACCATATTGGAGACTGATTGAGGCAAGTGCAATAATCGTAACATATTTGCGATGTAAGGTCTTGATTTACTTAAACGTTGTGCAACGGCTTGTTGTGTTAAGTTTAGATCATCCATCAATTTGCGGTAACTTTCTGCTTCTTCAATTGCATTTAAATCTTCACGTTGTAAATTTTCTATAATAGCTAGTTCCATCATATCTTCGTCTGTTAGTGATTTTACGATTGCAGGAACTTCTTTTAAGCCTGCAATACCAGCTGCTCTGAAACGTCTTTCACCCACTACAATATTATAACCAGCAATTGTTTTTCTTAATACAATAGGTTGAAGGATACCGTGTAATTTAATAGATTCAGCAAGGTCTTTTAAACGTTCTTCATCAAATGTTTTTCGAGGTTGATATGGATTAGCTTTAATGTCTTGAATTTTTATATTTTGAACTTTTGCATCTGCTTCTAAAATTAACCGTTGATCTTGTTCATTTTCGATTTTAAAACACCCACTTCCCTTGTTATCACTAAATTGATACATATACTCATATACTTATTATATCATCACTGCAACACCATAAAATACAGCTAACAAAATTTAATTTAATCTAAATTTTCAGAAAAGTTATTGACAAATATAATTTTAATGTGTAACCTTGGGTATATCAAATTCGTAATGACATATTTCACACACAGTAACAAGGAAAGTAAAACTTACACTGCTGACACAGAGAGTCTTTGATACGCTGAAAGAAGACACGGAAAGAAAGTTTGAAAATGGCCTTTGAGTGTTGATGCCAATATGAGGTATCAACGGGATCGCCCGTTATAGCGATACAGTATTAACATTTTGTTAAATGGCGTACTGGATTTTTCCACACGTCGTATATTTCGTTAATACTCATTTTATTCCAACATAAGATGGGTTTTTATTTTTATTGAAAATACGATTATATGATTCAGATAACGCCAATCACATAACAACTTGGTGTACTGGATAAGGTTACTTTAGTGATAAAGTAACAAACAAAGGTGGTACCGCGAGCTAAGCTTTCGTCCTTTACATCCGAATTATTCGGGTTTAAAGGACGGAAGCTTTTTTATTTTAAAAGGAGGTTAACAATTATGAAAAATACTGAATTCGCACAGATCGCACTTTCTCAAGATCATACAGGTGCAATCGCTAATCCAATATACTTATCTACAGCATATCAACACCCTAAGCTCGGGGCTTCAACAGGATATGACTATACAAGAACTAAAAATCCAACACGTTCTGCATTTGAAGAAGCATTTGCAAAACTTGAAAGAGGTACTGCTTCATTTGCAACGTCTAGCGGTATGTCTGCCATCCAATTAATTTGTAACTTATTTAAATCTGGGGATGAAATTTTAGTTTCTTTCGACTTATACGGTGGTACTTTTAGACTTTTTGATTTTTACGAGCAGCAATACGGTATACATTTCAAATATGTTGATTTCCTTAATTATGAAGAAGTAGAACAAAGTATTACAGAAAATACAAAAGCACTATTTATCGAACCGATTTCTAATCCGCAAATGATAGAAGTCGATATTGATCCATATTACATTTTAAGTAAAAAGTTCAACCTATTATCTATCATAGATAATACATTTTTAACGCCATATCTTTCAACTCCGCTTGAAGAAGGTGCGGATATCGTTTTACATTCGGCTACAAAATATATCGGAGGTCACAACGATGTCCTCGCAGGTGTTGTGACTGTAAAAGATGAACAACTTGCTGAACAACTAGGACAATTACACAATATGATTGGCGCGACGCTATCGCCTTTCGATAGTTATCTATTACAACGTGGCCTAAAAACATTGCATTTAAGAATGGATCGTTCTGAATATAATGCTAAATTACTTGCCGAACGATGTAGTCAACTAGAAGCCATTGATCAAGTACTTTACAGCGGACGTACTGGTATGTTGAGTTTAAGGCTAAATAAAAATTATAAAGCCGATAAATTCTTAGAACACTTAGAAGTTTGTATTTTCGCTGAAAGCTTAGGTGGCACTGAAACATTTATTACTTTCCCATACACACAAACGCATGTGGATATGCCAGATGAAGAAAAAGATAAACGTGGCATAGACGAATATTTATTAAGGTTATCCATTGGCATTGAGAATTATGAAGATATCGAACAAGATATTATTCAAGCATTAGAAAAATCTAAACAAGGAGTGATTTCATGAGTTTATCAAAAGAAACAGAAGTAATATTCGATGCACATAGAGGGATTGATTATGATTCAGCAAATCCTCCTTTATACGATTCTTCAACATTTCACCAACAAGTTTTAGGCGGTGATGTTCAATATGACTACGCTAGAAGTGGCAATCCAAACCGCGCTCTTTTAGAAGAGAAACTAGCTAAACTTGAAGGTGGCAGTCATGCTTTTGCATACGCATCTGGTATAGCAGCAATCTCATCAGTGTTACTCACGTTAAATACTGGTGATCATGTCATTCTCCCAGATGATGTATATGGCGGAACATTTAGATTGACCGAACAAATATTAACACGCTTTAACATTGAATTTTCAACTGTAGATACGACTCACTTAAAAGAAATTGAAAATGCGATTCAAGACAACACACAATTAATATATATCGAAACTCCATCGAATCCATTATTTAAAATTACAGATATTCGAGGAGCTGCAGATATAGCCAGAGACAATAACTTGTTACTTGCTGTAGACAATACCTTTATGACCCCACTTGGGCAGTCGCCATTAGCACTCGGCGCAGATGTTGTTGTACATAGCGCCACTAAATTCTTAGGCGGTCACAGTGACATTATCGCCGGCGTAGCTATTACCAACAATCAAACCGTTGCTGATGCGCTTTACCTTTTACAAAATGGCACTGGTAACGCCTTATCTGCACAAGATAGTTGGACGTTAGCTAAACATTTAAAAACTTTACCTGTACGTTTTCAACAATCTGTAGAGAACACCAAACAAATATATGATTTCTTAGCACAATGTGATGAAATCTCTGAAGTCTATTACCCAGGAAATAGCGAGCTACATTTATCTCAATCACATCATGGTGGAGCTGTGTTAGGTTTTAGATTGAAAGATGAGACAAAAGCTCAAGCATTTGTAGATGCCTTATCACTACCTTTAGTTTCAGTAAGTTTAGGAGGCGTCGAAACAATCCTCTCTCATCCAGCTACAATGTCACATGCAGCTGTACCTAAAGCAGTTCGTGAAGAACGTAATATTACATTTGGCTTATTTAGATTGAGTGTCGGATTAGAATCAGCCGACGAATTGATTTCAGATTTAAATTACGCATTTAAGGAGGCTTTCAATGAGTCAACTACTCGACAAACTAAAATCCAACATATTAGTCGCTGATGGTGCTATCGGTACAATCCTTTACTCTGAAGGCCTTGATACTTGCCCAGAAGCGTATAACTTAAACCATCCCGATAAAGTCGAACGTATTCACCGCACCTATATTGAAGCTGGTGCAGATATTATTCAGACCAATACGTATGGCGCAAATTTTGAAAAATTAAAAGCTTTTGGTTTAGAACATAGAGTGAAAGACATTCACCAAGCAGCAGTACAAATTGCCAAAAAAGCAGCAAATGATGATACTTTTATCTTGGGTACTGTCGGTGGTTTTAGAGGCATTAAACAAGAAGACTTAGAGCTCTCATCTATTCAATATCATACGGAAATCCAAGTAGAAACTTTAGTTAATGCTGGAGTGGATGGTATTCTCTTTGAAACCTATTATGATTTGCAAGAACTTACAAATATTATTGAGGCCACCAAACGTAAATACGATATTCCAATTATTGCTCAACTAACTGCTTTAAATACAAATTACTTAAGGGATGGTACTGAAATTAATCATGCACTACAACAAGTAACTTCAAGTGGTGCAGACATTGTAGGATTAAACTGTCACCATGGTCCACACCATATGCAGCAATCCTTTTCACACATCGAATTACCTGAGGGTGCATATTTATCTTGTTACCCAAATGCAAGTTTGTTAGATATTGAAAATAGCCAATTTAAATATAGTGATAATGCATCTTATTTCGGTAAAGTTGCTAAACAATTGATTAACGAAGGTGTAAGACTGATTGGTGGTTGTTGTGGTACAACTCCGGAACATATCCAATACATCAAATCGTCTGTAGCTGGTTTGAATCCTGTTACTCAAAAAGATGTTATACCGATTACAAAATATATTAATAACACAGAAAAAGAACCAAAAAAACAAAACCTTAAATCAAAAGTTGAAAATCGCCCTACTATTATAGTCGAATTGGATACTCCGAAGCATCTTGATACAGAAACATTTTTCAGAAATATCAAAAAACTCGATGATGCACAAATTGACGCTGTCACTTTAGCTGATAATTCACTAGCAACGGTTCGTATTAGCAATGTAGCTGCTGCAAGCATTATTAAACAGCGTTATGATATCGAGCCCTTGGTGCATATCACTTGTCGTGACCGTAATCTCATCGGATTGCAGTCACATCTATTAGGATTGTCATTACTAGATATCAATGAAATTTTAACAATCACTGGTGACCCTTCAAAGATTGGCCACTTACCAGGGGCAACCAATGTCTATGATGTGAATTCTAAAGGGCTAACCGAAATAGCCTTACGTTTTAATCAAGGTATTAACACTGATGGTGATGCGCTGAAGACAAAGACAAACTTCAACATCGCAGGTGCTTTTGATCCAAATGTAAGAAAATTAGACGGTGCAGTTAGACGCTTAGAGAAAAAATTAGAGAGTGGTATGCACTACTTTATAACACAGCCAGTCTATAGCAAAGAAAAAATTAAAGAAGTTTATGAAGCGACAAAACACTTAGACGTCCCTTTCTTTATAGGTATAATGCCCGTTACAAGCTACAACAACGCATTATTCTTACACAATGAAGTACCTGGCATTAAATTATCGGATGAAATATTAGAACAATTTGAAGCAGTTAAGGATGACAAAGCCAAAACAAAGGCTTTAAGTCTAAAACTTTCAAAAGAACTGATTGACACAGTACATGAGTATTTCAATGGTTTGTATTTAATTACACCATTCCAAAAAGTCGATTACACACTAGAACTTGCAAACTATTCAAAAACAATTACTTCAACTAAACAGGAGGCAATATTATGACAATTAAAACATCAAATTTAGGTTTTCCAAGGTTAGGTAGAAAAAGAGAATGGAAAAAAGCAATCGAAGGATATTGGTCAAATAAATATGATTTAGAAACACTTCATCAACAATTAACAGATTTACACAAAGAGAATTTATTACTCCAAAAAAATTACAATTTATCTAGTATTCCGGTTGGAGATTTCTCACTATATGATCATATCCTTGATACATCGCTACTTTTTAATATCATCCCTGAACGTTTTCAAGGTAAAGATGTAGATGATGATTTATTATTCGATATTGCCAGAGGTAATAAAGAACATGTTGCGAGTGCATTAATAAAATGGTTCAACACAAACTATCATTATATCGTTCCAGAATGGGATCATGCTGAACCTAAATTAAATAAAAACGTGTTGCTTGAACGTTTTAACTACGCACAATCTCTTAATGTAACTGCGCATCCAGTTATCGTTGGGCCAATTACATTTGTGAAATTATCTAAGGGCGGCACGCAATCATTCGAAGAAAAAGTAAATACACTTTTACCTTTATATAAAGAAGTTCTACAATCATTAGTTGACGCTGGCGCTGAATATATTCAAATCGATGAGCCATCATTAGTTACTGACGATAGTTCAGAATATGAAACTATCACGCAAGCCGCATATGATTATTTTGCTGAGGCTGGTTTAGGTGAACACTTAGTAGTACAAACTTATTTCGAACGAGTTAACTTAAAATTCTTAAACGGTCTCCCTGTTAAAGGATTAGGTTTAGATTTCGTACATGATAATGGATTTAATCTACAACAAATTAAAGCAGGAGATTTAGACAATTCCAAAACACTTTATGCCGGAATCATCGATGGCCGTAACGTTTGGGCTGCCGATATCGAAGCTAAAAAAGAACTAATTGAAACGTTACAAACATATTCAAGTGATCTTGTCATCCAACCTTCATCTTCACTATTACACGTTCCTGTATCACTAGATGATGAAACGCTAGATACATCAATCGCTGAAGGTTTAAGCTTCGCTACCGAAAAATTAGATGAATTAGATGCGCTTAGACGTTTATTCAATGATAACGATGATACAAAATATAATGAATTAAAAGCACGTTATGAACGTTTCCAAAATCAATCGTTTAAAAATCTTGAATACGATTTTGATAGTGTGCGCACTTCAAGACAATCAGCTTTTAAAGAACGTAAAAAAGCACAAGACGCGCGCCTAAATTTACCAGATTTACCAACAACGACTATTGGTTCTTTCCCGCAGTCACAAGAAGTTCGAAAATATCGCGCAGATTGGAAAAACAATCGTATCACAGATGCAGCATATAAAGAATTCTTAAAAAATGAGATTGCTCGTTGGATTAAAATTCAAGAAGACATTGGTTTAGATGTCCTTGTACATGGTGAATTTGAACGTAACGACATGGTAGAATTCTTTGGTGAAAAACTACAAGGTTTCTTAGTAACGAAGTACGGTTGGGTACAATCATACGGTTCACGTGCGGTTAAACCACCAGTTATTTATGGAGATGTAAAATGGACAGAACCTCTTACTGTCAAAGAAACATTATATGCGCAAAGTTTAACTGACAAACCAGTTAAAGGCATGTTAACTGGCCCTGTCACTATTTTAAACTGGTCATTTGAACGTGTTGATTTACCACGCGAAGAGGTTCAAGATCAAATCGCCTTAGCAATTAACGAAGAAGTGTTAGCCCTTGAAAATGAAGGTATCCAAATCATCCAAGTTGATGAACCTGCATTAAGGGAAGGCTTACCGCTCCGTTCAGAATACCATGCAGACTATTTAGATAAAGCAGTTCGTTCGTTTAAACTGTCCACATCTTCAGTCGCTGATGCAACACAAATTCATACACATATGTGTTATTCTCAGTTTGGGCAAATCATTCATGCAATTTACGACTTAGACGCAGACGTTATTTCTATTGAAACATCACGTAGCCATGGTGATTTAATTCAAGACTTTGAAGATATCACATACGATTTAGGTATCGGCTTAGGGGTATATGATATTCATAGTCCAAGAATTCCAACTGAAGCAGAAATTACAGAAGCGATTAACCGTGCTTTACAAGAAATTGATCGTTCACTTTTCTGGGTAAACCCAGACTGTGGTTTGAAAACACGTAAAGAAGATGAAGTTAAAGAAGCGCTTAGTGTATTAGTAAATTCTGTTGATAAATTACGTAAATCAACAAATACTGCAACTGTCTAATTATCAATTTTATAGGTGATGCCAATGAGTTACCCTTTATGGAAGCAATTAGAACAATTAAAATTATCAACGTGGGTCGACTTGACCCACACGTTTGATGAAACTATTCCTTGTTTCAGTGAATTTGAGCGTGCCAAAGTTTCAACACTTTTTAATGTTCAAAATGATGGCTTCTATGTTCAAAATTGGAATATTGTAAGTCAGTATGGGACACATATCGACGCCCCTATTCACTTTGTAGAAAACACACGTTATTTGCATGAATTAAATTTAAAAGAACTGGCCCTGCCACTTGTTGTTTTAGATTTTTCACAAGATGTAGCAGAAAATGCAGATTTTATTTTAACGCGTAGCCATATTGAACAGTGGGAGACTGAACATGGCTTAATTGAGCCTGAGACATTTGTTGCTTTTCGCAGTGATTGGTCGAAACGTTGGCCAAATATCGAAGCGTTTGAAAATAAAGACTCCGATGGCAATCAACATTTGCCAGGTTGGGGGTTGGATGCTTTAAAATATTTACTTGAAGAACGTAAAGTTAAAGCAATTGGACACGAAACTTTCGATACAGATGCATCAGTAGATATTGCGAAAAATGGCGATATTGTAGGTGAGCGTTACGTGTTAGGTCAAGACACCTATCAAATTGAACTATTGACCAATTTAGATCAGTTACCTAGTCGAGGCGCAATCATTTATGCCATCAGTCCCAAACCGAAAGATGCACCAGGATTTCCTGTACGTGCATTTGCGATAAAGCCTTAAACTTAAAACATAAAATTAGTATCATTTACAGGGTCCGAGATATGTATATATAACTCGGGCCCTGTATAACTATAAAAATAGTCCTAAGCAATCTATAACAACAGATTACTCATGGGTAATCTTAAATATGTTTGTTAATAAACTAACACACAGTTGATGGCATATACATATTGGCGTTAACTCAGTTGTCACGCTTGTTAGTTTAAGTCGTACTTGTGTATATGAGCTTTAGCTTAAGTAATCATTTTCTACCAATTATTTACATCGCTAGTTATCTTCCCCAACTGTGAGTCAGAAATCTTTTTAGCACAAGAAGGTTTCTGATTCTTTTTTATTAATATTATAGTACAAAATACATAGGTCATTAGTTTGATTTTACATAAATGATAATTCATATCATTTAAAAACTTTGAATCAATGTTATAATTCAAGAAAATTCAATATAGTTTATCTTGGGTGCTTTCCACCTATTTTCTATATAAATAACATAAATAGAGGTGACTTTTTTGCAACTTAATCAAACCAACGCTCCTTTTAATAAGGAGCAATTAGCACTTATAAATCAACTACTACCGATGCTTTCAACAGAACAGCAACATTGGTTAAGTGGTTACCTTATCAATCCAAATGCACTAGAGTCTGAAGATGACGCTTCAGTAGCACAAGAACCAAACTCACTAAACAACGCTGAGAACGAAACAAATAATTTAACTTCTACAGTTAATTCATCGGAACCTATAGATATCAATATATTGTATGGCACAGAAACAGGTAACGCTGAAGAAATTGCTGAAACATTTGAAGGTAAGCTAAAAGAACACAATTTTAATGCACATTTATGGGATATGGATGATTTTCCTAAAGAAACATTAGCCGATGTTGAACATCTCTTTATCATTTGTTCAACACAAGGCGTGGGTGAGCCTCCTATTAACGCTTTAGATTTATATGACTATCTTCATAGCGATGAAGCGCCACAGCTAGACACTGTCAACTTTGCAGTATTAGCGCTTGGGGACCAAGACTTTCCAGATTTTTGCCAGGCAGGCAAAGACTTTGATCATGTTTTAGGTGAACTAGGTGCAAATAGAGTAGCTGACCGCGTAGATTGTGATTTTGACTTTGAAGAAACTGCCGAGCAATGGATTACAAATATGCTTGAATTACTTTCTCAAACATCATCGAATATGGATACGATTGACGAAGAAGATGAAACTGTCACTATAGATGAACCAGAAGCGCCATTTTCTCGATCAAACCCTTTTCAAGCAGAAGTTTTAACAAATACCGTACTAACACAACCAGAAGCTTCTCGTGAAGTACGACACTTAGAACTATCACTTGAAGGTTACTCTGAAGCATACGAACCCGGAGACAGTTTGGTTGTTATACCGCACAATGACTCATCATTAGTTGCAAGTCTAATCTCAGCATTAGGTTGGGAAGCTGACACTAATATTAAACTAAGCGACAACGAAGAAGCACGCTCACTTAACGATGCGTTAAAATATGATTTTGAAATTTCTAAATTAACGCCAGGCCTCTTACACAATGCGGCCGAATTATTTGGTAATCCAATGTTAAATGCAAATGTCCAAAAATCAGAATGGATTCAGGATTATATATATGGGAGAGATGTGATTGATTTAATCCAAGACTTTACGCCCGTATCGTTAGAGCCCCATATGCTACCGCAGCTATTAAGAAAATTGCCACCAAGAGAATATTCTATAGCGAGCAGTAATCAAGTCAATCCTTATAGTGTGGATATCACAGTACGCGTTGTGAAATACGAGTCACATCGTCGTGAACGCCAAGGTGTTTGCTCTGGACAACTTGCCGACCGCACACAAATAGGTGATAAAATCCCTGTTTATCTTAAAAAGAACCCTAATTTCAAGTTCCCATATAACAACCATACGCCAGTCATTATGATTGGCGCTGGGACAGGCATAGCACCTTACAGAGCATTCCTTCAAGAAAGAGAACATTTACAACTTAAAGGAAATCAATGGTTAATATTTGGAAATCAAAATTATGACGCCGATTTCTTGTATCGTAGTGATTTAGAATCATGGCTTGAAAAAGGCGTCATTAGCAAACTAGACTTAGCATTTTCACGAGACACAGAAAACAAAATCTATGTCCAACACCGTATTGAAGAGAATGGCGCAGATTTCTATAAATGGTTAAGAAATGGTGCGACCGTTTACCTTTGTGGTGACAAAGATGAAATGGCTAAAGGCGTACACCAATCACTTGTAAATGTATTAGTGCAACATGGTGACTTTACTCAAGCACAAGCGGAAGATTATTTAACAGAACTCATTAAAAATCAAAGATATCAACGAGATGTGTATTAATTTAGGGTATAAATATCCTAAATTAATAATCACTATCTTAATAAATACAAAATAGTTATGGATAAAACAATGTAGTCTGGATTCATTTTATTCGTACTCAATTTTTAAAAGGTGGCTATAATATGACACAATTCGCAATCACTTATGATAATGCATTAGTATTAATAGATAAGGAACATGATCATATCCAACTTGAAAGAAAATTAGAAGGGATGAATATCATTTCAATCGCTCAAGACCCCAACAATAAAGACGTTCTTTATTGTGGCACATTCGATCGAGGTTTATGGAAAAGTATAGACAAAGGTCAGACATGGTCCCCTATCGGCACACGTTTCACTTATAATAGTCCATTCAACAAAGATGACATTCACATGACAGCTGTCACTGCAGTTACAGTTATAGATATAGGTAATAATCACAGTGCTGTATTTGTAGGTACTGAACCTAGTGCTTTGTTCATATCATATGACCAAGGTAATTCATTCGAATTGCTTACCGATTTTAGTCATATTACTGGTAAAGATCAATGGTTCTTTCCTCCTAGACCGCATACGCATCATGTAAAATGGTTTGACACAAGTATTAAATCACCAAACATGATTAACCTTACAATTGAAGCAGGTGGCTTTATTCAATCTACCGATGTGGGCCAACATTGGACAGCGCCACAAACCGAAGATACGCCTATTGATATTCACGTCTTAAAGAGCCATCCAGACTACCCAAATAAATTATACGGCGTTTTAGGCGATGCTTTCTTAAATGGTGGACGTGATACATTTATTGAAAGTGATGATTATGGTAAGTCTTGGACAACGTTTATTGAAGGAATTGAACATAGATATGGCTACGGTTTAGCGATTAATACTCAAAACCCAGAGAATATTGTTATTGCTACTTCGAATTCTCCATATAACGCACATAACTATGGAGATAGCACCTTTTCAACCATTTACGCTATTAATAAATCACAGGAGAACAAGTGGGTTGAAGTAACTACAGGACTACCCTCTCCAAATGGCACATTAGTTTCATCCATCACTGAGCAAGATGGCACCTTTTATATTGCTAATAACAAAGGCGTCTATTATTCAGATGACGGCGGTGTCAGTTGGACAGCGTTTGATATAACATGGCCAGATTCACTCACATCTCAACACGCACACCAATTTATTACTTTAAATTAGAAAATGTTAGACGAATAACCTTAAAGTTTGGACAATAACCAAGCTTTAAGGTTATTTTTTCGCTCAATCACACCGTTTTTCAGAGTGAATAAATACCACTTAACCACAAATACATACCACTTGTATAATTTATGTAGTATTTTTAGTTAAAATTTGTTTTACTTATGGCAATAGGAGGTGTGCCTGTATGGATTTAGAAATAATTCACGATAATGATTTATCCAAAGGAAAGGTTGTCATTCAGAGTCATAAACATACTGAACAACTACCAGAAATTATTGCTTATATAAAACAACTGTCACAAAATAAATTATTCCCTGGAAAATATGATGATGATGTTTACTATATCAAACTCCAAGATATTATTAGCTTTCGCATAGAGAATAAAATTTTAACGATTATCACGCCAGACCGTCAATATACCAGTGCTCAGCGTTTATATGAAGTGAAATCACAAATCAGTCCTCAATTTCTACAAATTTCAAAATCTGAAATTATTAATATTAACTATATCGATCATTTAAAACTTAATAAAAATGGCACTATCGAGATTCGTTTTACGAACAATGATTTCACCTACTCTTCGCGGAGATATTTGCCATTAATCAAGGAGGCTTTAAAACTATGAAACGTTTATTTTGCGGAGCAACCATTGGTATTGCTATTGGCGTAATTATTGCTTTAATATTTTCAACTATTTTTGCAAGAACGGCTTTTCACCCTGTATCGCCCATATCAACCATGGGGCATCTTTATTTTCAACATTTAAACGAATTACAAATTATGTTTATCTCAGTTATTATCTGGGCCTTAATAGGTATTAGCTTTAGTTTTGGTAAACTTATATTTTCAAATTCTAGGAAATCACTTTTATTTAAAACATCACTTCATTTTAGCCTTATGTTTATCATTATGTTGCCTTTAGCTATACTAGCAGGATGGTTTCCGCTTAAATTATCAGCAGTTTTGTTTTTCATCATTATCTATACAGTTATCTATTTTATTATTTGGACCATAGAAACGAAAAGGAATCAGAATGATATCAATGAGATTAACGCTATGCTTTCTCACAGAAGGAATGATAAAAATGAATAAAGGTAGATATACTGTGTTACCTGATGAACCTATTACAATATTCTTGATTGGTCTTCGTGTGAACAAATGGTACAAAATTCATAAATGGTTACCTGTACTTTTGGCTATGCCACCTATGCTCAATGAATTATCGAAAAACAAGTCACTCGGTTGCCTATCTTATGAAATGTTATTTAAATATCGTGGCGTGATGGTAGTACAATATTGGCAATCAAATGAACAACTTTTAACTTATTCAAAAATGCCAACACATTTAAAAGCTTGGCGCAGATTTGCAAAATCATTAAAGCAAAATGAGGCTGTCGGGTTTTATCATGAGACTTATAACTCAGATACAAGTCAGTATGAAAACATCTATATCAACATGCCTGACTTCGGTCTAGGTAAAGCACGTGATAACCAAGCAGTAAACAAAGCAACACAAACTGCAACACAAAGACTACGCTCTCAAAGATGATTTTAAATTATTTGTTAAAAATAGATTATTACAAAACATAATGGCCGAGACATATTAACTGATGCCCCGGCCATTATGATATTGCTTATATATTATCTTATATATTCAAAGATGCCTGCAGCGCCCATGCCGACACCGATACACATTGTTACCATACCATATTTTGTATCTGGTCTTTTTTTCATTTCTGATAATAATCTACCTACTAACATTGCACCAGTAGCGCCTAGTGGATGTCCTAATGCAATTGCTCCACCATTAACATTCGTCTTCTCACTATCCAATCCAACTTCTCTCATTGACGCTAAAGTTTGAGATGCAAAAGCTTCATTTAATTCTACTAAATCTATATCGCTAACATCTAAGTCCGCTTGTTTTAACACTTCAGGAATTGCGTAAGCTGGTCCAATCCCCATTAATTTAGGATCTACACCAACAGCTTTGAACCCTACAAAGCGTGCAATTGGTTTAACACCTAATTCCTTAACTTTTTCTCCAGACATGACAACTACAAATCCAGAACCATCTGTTAATGGTGCAGATTGCCCTGCAGTCACTGTGCCGTCAGCCTTAAACACCGTGCGTAGCTTAGCAAGTGCTTCTTTATTTGTGTCGGGTCTAATTAATTCATCATCTTTAAACACTTCTTTGCTAATAACCGGACCATTTTGATCATAAGTCACTTTATTAACTTCTATAGGTATAATTTCATCCTCAAATTTACCTGATTGTTGTGCTTCTGCAGCACGTTGATGACTTTGCACAGCATATGCATCTTGGTCCTCTCTTGAAACATTATATGTTTCAGCAACCATTTCTGCAGTCAATCCCATAGGATAAGAAACACCAGAATCTTCATCTTGAAGTATTGGATTATTCGTCGGTTCATTACCACCCATTGGCACTGCACTCATCAGCTCAATACCTCCAGCGACAAGGACATCTGCTTGGTCAGCAATAATTTGATTTGCCGCATGTGCAATCGTTTGAAGTCCTGAAGAACAATAGCGATTCACCGTTTGCCCTGGCACTTCATTAGGCATACCTGCAAGTAATGCAATCGTTCTTGCAATATTCTGACCTTGCAAGCCTTCTGGGAATGAATTGCCGACAATCACATCTTCTACCATGCTTGGCTCAAATGAACCTCCAACTCTTTCTAATACACCTTTTAATACTTTAGCGGCAACCTCATCTGGTCTTTCATGAGCCATTGCACCATTTTTTGCTTTACCAGCTGCTGAACGTCCATAAGCAACAATATATGCATCTCGCATTTAAGTTCACCCTTTCTTATTCTGATTAATGATTAGTTACGTAGTGGTTTACCTTTTTCTAACATGTGTGAAATTCTGTCATACGTTTTTTTATTTTGTAAAAGTTCTAAAAATCTTTCTTTTTCAAGTTTTTGCAAATATCTTTGATTAACGTAAGTGTTACGCGGAACATCTCCGCCTGACAATACCTCTGCCACTTTCAACGTAATTTCATAATCATAGTCACTAATAAAATGACCTATACGTTGTGCATCTAACTGACCTTCAGCCAATGCTTTAAAGTCTTTTCCTAATGCTATATATTGTGTTTTTGGTGTTGGCACATAATTTGTTTCCGCTTCATAACGGGCTCTGTTTAAGGCTACCTCTACACGTCTTTCGGTATTTAGAATTACTGTATCTGTATTTCTTAAATAACCAAATCTGATAGCTTCATAGGCATTAGTTGAAACTTTTGCAAAACCGATTTGCATCAGTATATCTGTAATTGATTTTTGTTTATCATCATTTTTATGATTCGTACGTAGCACTCTATCTGTTAATTCAGCAAGACCACCTCCAGCAGGTAACAAGCCAACTCCTGTTTCAACAAGACCTATATAAGACTCGCTTGCAGCAACTACAATTGGTGAATGTAAAACTAATTCACAGCCGCCTCCTAAAGCTCTACCGTGGACTGCTGTCACTACTGGTTTCAACGAATATTTCAATCTAGAGAAAACGTGGTGCAATTGCTCAACTGCTGCGCCAACTTCTTCTACTACGCGACCTTCTTCATGCGCTTTTTTCATTTGGAATAAGTTCGCACCAACACTGAAGTTGTTTCCACCGCCATAAATGACCATACTCGTATAGTCTTCACTTTCTAATTTATTAATTGCATCTAATAAATCATCAAGGAAGCCGTTAGAAATAACATTGTTTTTACTTTGTAGTTTTAATAGAAGTTGATCTTTATTAGCTACTGATAAATTTGAATCCTCTTTATCCCAGATTTCTTCATCAATATATTCTGCTACTGGTGTAATTCGTTCAATAGATTCACCTTCACTATAGAATGGTGTAGTACGTTGTTCTATCCAATCTGGTAGCTGACCTAACTCTTCTTTCATACGTGATTTCACACGTTCGAATCCCATTAAATCCCATAGCTGGAATGCACCTAGTTTCCAATTGAATCCCCATACTAATGCACGGTCAATATCTTTAAAGGATTCTGCAGCTTTAGGTACATTAACCGCTGAATAATAGAAATTGTTTCTTAACGTTTCCCATAAGAACACGCCTGCATCATCTTGTGCATTAAAGATAACATCTAAATTATTGGCTAAGTCTTTACTGAATTTAGCTAAAATTTCTAATTGTGGTTGTTCAGGCGCTACATAATCATTTTGTTCTGGATCAAACACGTAACGTTTTTTATCTACTTTTTTATAAAAGCCTTGTTTGGTTTTATTACCTAATGCACCGTTTTCTACTAATTTTTCAGATAGTTTAATATCGTGGAAGAAAGGTTGCTCTTCGGGTATACTTTGTAATCCTTTGATAACCGCTAAAGCAATATCTAACCCAACTAAATCAGACAAACCATACGTTCCCATCTTAGGTCTGCCAATACTTCGACCCGTTAAGGCATCTACTTCTGTAATAGAAAAACCTTGCTTTTCAGCTCTATACATAATGTCATTCATCGTTTGAGTACCTACGCGGTTAGCAACAAATCCTGGCACATCATTTGCTACAATGACACCTTTACCAAGTACGTCTTCAGCAAATGCTTGCACACGTGCAACCACTTTTTCAGAAGTGTTGCTATTTGGGATAATCTCCACTAATTTCATAATGCGTGGTGGATTAAAGAAATGCATTCCAAAGAATCTTTCTTTATCTTGTGTATCAAATACATTTGCTATTGACTCAATTGGAATCCCTGACGTATTCGTTGCAAATATAGCTTCTTTTTTGGCAACGTCTTTGACTTTATTCCAAACTTGGTGTTTAATATCTACTTCTTCTTTAACTGCTTCTATATAAATATCTGCATCATCTTGCCCTACTAAATCTTCATTAAAATTACCGTAAGATAAATTAGATGCAAACGCTAAATCAAATAATTGTGGACGTTTAGGATTTGTTATTATCTCATATGCTTTTTTTGAAATTTTATTAGGATCATTTTCATCTATCACAATGTCGAGCAGTTTTACTTTTAGTCCTGCGTTAACAAGCAGCGCTGCGATTTGACTGCCCATCGTACCCGCGCCTAATACTGTTGCTTTTCTTATCGTCATACTAAACCCTCCAAATTTTTTCTTGAACTACATATATGTGTATTAAATAAATGCTGAGTCACCTGTAATTGCTCTTCCAATTACCAAGGCGTTAACTTCATGTGTACCTTCATAAGTGTAAATAGCTTCAGCATCTGCAAAGAATCTAGCGATATCGTACTCACCAGCTAAAATACCGTTACCACCATGTACACCGCGCCCCATAGCTACTGATTCTCTTAATCTTAATGAGTTCATCATTTTCGCAGTTGAAGTCGCTACTTCGTCATATTCTCCATTGGCTTGCATGCGCGCAAGCTGTGCACATGTAGCCATTGCTTGGGCTAAGTTACCTTGCATCATGGCTAACTTTTCTTGAATTAACTGGAACTTACTAATTTCTTTACCAAACTGTTTACGTTTTGTTACATAATCCGTGGTTGCTTTTAAGGCACCAGCCATAGCACCTGTAGCCATATACGCCACACCTGCACGTGTAGAATACAATACTTTCGCAATATCTTTAAAAGTATTAATATTTTGCAGACGATTTTCCTCTTTGACGACTACATTTTTTAAACGAATTTTTGCATTAGGAACAATTCTAAGTGCAATTTTATGTTCTAATAATTCTATTTCCACGCCTTCTTGACTTGGTTCAATGATGAAACCTTTTGGCTTACCTGTATCGACATCAACCGCATATACGGGCATAACATCTGCTACATTTGCACCGCCAATCCATTTTTTCTCACCATTGATAATCCATTCATCGCCTTCTTTTTTAGCCGTAGTTTCTAATCCACCTGCAACATCAGATCCATGCTCTGGTTCAGTTAGTGCGAAACATGTACGCAATTCATGAGATTGTAATTTTGGTAGATAGTAAGCTTGTTGTTCTTTACTGCCTCCAAACCAAAATGAATTATGTCCTAAACCTTGATGTACACCTAATAGTGTCGCTAAAGATACATCAAATCTTGCTATTGTATACGACATGAAAAATTGGAACATTTGACTCGGTGTTTGTGCACCTTCACGACCTTCAAAGAGTAATGGATTTCTGAAATAATTTAATTTGCCTAACTCTTCAAAATAGTCCCCTGGCTCAGTAGCATTTAGCCAATGCTCATTTACTGAGTCTCGATATTTTTCTTCTAACATATCATTCAACTGTTTTAGTAATTTAACTTCACCTTCCGTTAAATCTTTCGCAATGCTTAAGATATCTTCTGGGTACAGTGCTTTAATTGTTTCTTCCTTTGTTGGCATAATTAAAACCTCCATTATAATGTTTGCGCTTACATTTATATTAAAAATTTTTTGCTTATTAATTTAATTCATCTTTACCTTGAACTAACTTCTGAGCTTTTTCATTCATATATTTCTGAAGTTCTAACTTGTCTGCTTTTGATGTAGAGTTCAATGGCATATGTGTTAATTTTAGATATAATCTCGGTATTTTATAACCAGCAATATTTTCTCTCATATATTCATCTAATTTCTGTTCAAAGTCTGGATCATTCTCAGTAAGTACGACCGCTGCAGAAACTGACTCACCATATTTTGGACTATCATATCCTACGACAACACTTTGAGCTACGAGTGGGTGTTCTGATAATATCGCTTCAACTTCAGAAGGTAATACATTCTCACCACCAGTAATAATCATCTCTTTGCGGCGATCAACGATATAGACATCACCATCTTCATCTACTTTTGCTAAATCACCAGTTAAGAAATACTCGCCATGAAACGCTTTTGCAGTTTCTTCTGGTTTGTTCCAATAACCTGGTGTTACATTATTCCCGCGCACCCCAAGCTCACCAATTTCTCCAACTTCTACTTCTTCAAAGTTATTATCAAATATGCATATATCCATGAACATTACTGGTTGCCCAATACTGCCCGGTTTCTGCGCGCCATTTTCTGGTGTATTAACCATTACGAGCGGTGCTTCAGTTAAGCCATAACCATTAATAATAGAATAACCCATGCTATTAAATTTCTTCTGCACCATTGGTAACGGTGATGAACCACCTTGAATTAAGAAATCAATACTTTCAAAATTTTTCAAATCAAAGTTATCGGCTACTAACATGGCATAATACATCGTTGGAATCTGAATTAAATAATTTGGTTGGTATTGAGCCATTAAATCATTTAACGATTCTCCATTGAAGTAACGTTGCAGTATAAGTGTGCCACCAGCCATTAATAAAGGTAGCGTCAAATCGTTAAATCCTAACACATGGAACATAGGCGTTGAAATAATTGTTGTGTAAGTTGAATTAATTTTATAAGTCAGCGCTACATTAATTGGATTATTTACAAAAGAGTCATATGAGAACATAACTCCTTTAGGTAATCCTGTAGTACCACTTGTGTACATTAGAGAGGCTAAATCGCTTCCTTCAACACTTACAGTATTGAAAGGGCGATGTTGCGTTGGGTCTACGATATCATCATATACTTTTGAATCTATATCCATGTGTAGTAATTCATCTGCAACGCCCTCTAAACTTGAAACATGTTTCTCAGCGTAGAAAATCAGTTTTACATTTGAATCAGTTATAACACTTTCAATCTCTTGCGTTTTAAGACGCCAATTAATTGGTAAGTATACGGCGCCTAATTTAAATGACGCAAACATTAAATCCAATAGTGCTACATCATTGGGCGTGAATATACCGACGACATCACCACGTTTAATACCTTGATCTTGTAAATAATTAGCTAAGTTTTCTGCACGAATATTCAAATCTTTATAGGACCATTCAGTTCCTTTAAATGGATCAATCACTGCGGCTTTATTATCATCAAACGTTGCTCTTGTTTTAATCCAGTCGTAGTTCATATTTTTCTCCCCCTTATTTAAATACGATGTACCGACTTAATTGCTTGAGACAATCCTCCCCATTCATCTTGATAAATATCACTATTAGTCACTTTGATATCATCAGCAATGATAGGTTTAAATGCCATCTGTGCCAAAATGTCTTGTTCTAGATCCAAGCCAGGTGCAATCTCAAGAAGTTTCAATCCCTTGGACGTTAATTCAAAAACTGCTCGTTCCGTTACAAAGTAAACTTCTTGTTTAAGTTCCAATGCGTTATGGGCGTTAAAATCCGTATTACCGATATTATTTACAAATTTTGAAGTATGACCTTCTTGCTCAACAGTCACTTTGTTGTTCTTGTAAGATAGTTGACCCCCGACAACCATCGAACCTGAAAAAACAATGGTATGCACCGTTTGGCTGATATCTATAAAGCCTCCACAGCCATTCATTTTATCTCCAAATTTTGAAACATTCACATTTCCAAATTGATCAATTTCGGCAAAACTGAGATACGCTACATCTAAACCACCGTTATAAATGAAGTCCCATGTCATGTCGTGTCTCATACGGGCACTCAAATTATAGTTCATGCCAAATCGTGATCCACTACTGATTAAGCCACCGAAAACCCCTGTGTCAATATTCGGTTGTACTAGATGATTCACTTGTTCTTCGCTTAACACATTAGATAATTCATTATTTATGCCAAAACCAATACTGATTACGTCTCCCTCGAGTAGAAATTGAGCTGCGCGCCTCAATATTACTTTACGGGTACCTAAAGATATATATGGTTCTCGCATCTTAGCGATTTGATAATGGCCAGAGAGTGCAGGATCATATTGTGTTTGTATGACTTGTCTATGAAGTTTTGGATTTGTATTAATAACTACATAGTCTACGAGCTTTCCTGGAATAAACACATCGCTCGGGTTAAAGCTACCTTTTTCCACAACATCTTTAACTTGAACAATTACTTTTCCTTTATTCCTATGCGCTGCAGCCGCCAAACTATAACCTTCACCTAAATGCGCTTCATGAGTCATATAAATATTTCCATCTGTGTCGGCATATGTACCTCTTAATAGTGCTATATCAATATCAGGAAAATGATATTGTAAATACTGTTGCTTATTAATTTCTATCAATGATACTAAATCCTCTGTCGTACGTGTATTGACTTTACCGCCTGAATAACGAGGATCAACATTGGTATTTAGGCCAATTTTAGATATTATGCCTGGTGAAGCTTGCGTTTTACTTCGATAGTGTGTTGTAATCACGCCTTGTGGTAAATAATATGCTTCAATGTCATTATTACGCATTGCATTGATGGTTTCTGGTGAACCAGTAATGATGCTTGTAATTAATCGCTTAATCATACCCCTTGTTGTAAAAGAATCTAAATCATAACTATCACCACGATAATCACTAATGTCATTCGCTAGCATAAAGGTAAAATTCTTAAAAGATTGATTTTCATCATTATGTTCGACTAACGTTTTCAGTATCTCAGCTGGTAAATTAGCCGTGGATAAGGCTGCCAGAGCTATAACATCACCTTTTTTAATGATGCTTGTTAAATCTGAAAATGGAATTACTTTCATATAGGTGTCTCCTATCTTTATTTAATCCAAACTGTTATACATAATTACCCTTTTAAAATCTCTCCTTTTCCATAAATGTAAGCCCTTACATGTAATATACCATTATTTTTAAAAATTATGCAAAAATTTCAAATTTTACAAATAAATATCTTCCTTACAACTAAAAATTAGCTTTCTTGCAAACTAACCAGCTCTTTTATACTGTTTCAGCTAAAATACGTAATTTTAGCTGCAGTTAGATATATACGATAATATTTGAAAATGTATACACTTATTAGTTAAAAGCCCCTTTCATTTAGCTAATATAACTCATAAAATCTTTGTATTGTGAAGAAAATCAATACGTTAAGTTAAGGTTTTTTACGCAAAAGTGTTTTCTATATCAAGACACCTATAAATATTAACAATTACACATAAGTAGAGCATCATATAATTAGGTTAACCTAAATATATTGTTTCGACTCCCAAAATATGTCATAATTGCACACATGCTTTTTAAGTGAGCATGTAGTGAATACGAAATACACTATATAACTGTATTAGCACGCGTCATAATGGGTGAGAAATCTAAAAAATATTATAAAACCTATTTGTATGGGACTAAGCATGAGCTTCAACTAATGTTTTTGCGTAGCACTCCGTTTGACGATGAAACAACTAACATTTTCAGAAAATAAAATGATACTGAGTTCACTTAACAAGGAAACCTCTATGATTGGAGATGATAAAATGATAGGAAACAATAATATCCTAGAAAGAAATAACGCGTTATTTAATAAATATGAAGCGTTATTGAAAATGATTCAACAAGGAGAAGATAGCCAATTTGTATATAGTTTTTCTTGTTTACATCCATATGAAAAAAGTGAATTTTTCTTTTTAGTGGATGAAGAAGAAAGATTATATATGTATCACTTTCTAAACTCAGAAGAGATGGCGCAAATTTTAAGTAATGCCGAAAATCTAAGACATGATATTTCAATTGTCTTTAAAGAAATACCTAGTGATTTTTCTAAAGAAGCAATCTTAAAAATGTCAGATGACGATGCAACGTATGTATTAAATCTATTAAATAGTGACCAAAAATCAGAAATTTTTAACGCCTTACCAGAACAGAAAGCGGATGAGCTTAAACATTTAATGAGTTATCATCATGAAACTGCTGGTAGTATCATGACCACCGAATATATATCAATTTCATCTACAATAACAACTGGAGATGCATTAAAGCATATTAAAATGCGTTCAGGAAAAGTACAATCAATTTATGTAGTCTATGTAGTGAATAATGATAATGAACTCATTGGCGTACTTTCTCTTAGAAATATTATTAATTCAGATCCTAATCAACTCATTAGTGATGTAATGAATTCAGATGTCATTAAAATTGAGAGTTTTATAGATCAAGAAGAAATTGCACATGTAATGCGTAAAT